>Ga0213867_1001132_pt1 | contig 11916 bp, 8 predicted proteins | sample PICome_12_FD_160120 | JGI IMG/M metagenome (GOLD analysis project Ga0213867, IMG submission 160120) | Coastal seawater microbial communities near Pivers Island, North Carolina, United States - PICO540 | ecosystem: Environmental > Aquatic > Marine > Coastal | place: USA: North Carolina | collected... | reverse complement strand
CTTCCCTTTTTGCTCCCTCTGGATTTGTTTTGTACTTTGCTTTTTCGTGTTTCGTGTTTTGGTTGATGGTCGCTAAGTGTTGTATGTAAATATTAGTTTCATGAGAACAGGTATACGAAATTACGTTTTTCAAATAGATTTCACATGTCAACCAAAAAATCAAAACACCTGAAATTTCACAAGATATCGTTAAAATTTAGGTTTCGAGTAAGGGTTAGCAAAACAACATTGTAAAAGACGTCACAAGAATGATAATTAAACTAAGGTTTCTAGGATAGCTCAGGAGCACTGGCAAGAATTCTGTTAGAATTTAAGATTATAGGTAAGGCAAAACGTTTTGTCTCGAGAATTGGCAAAAATAATATCAATGAAATGCCAGTATTACAGTGTTTCAAAAGATAGTTTAAATTATAAAATTAAAATCTTATCAATGCTAACGGCGTAGCTGTGGAAAGATGTCGGAAGATTTTGTTCCGGTATTATTAATGAGGTCTTACGCGTCGTCAGCAATTGCTATTTAACCAGGTTAGTGCACATGTGCAGTTGAATAATTTACGAGAGTTTTGATGTTTGCTGGATTCATACGAGGCATTTGGGTTTTATCGCCTTGAGAGATAGCTTTGAATACGAATCTGGATAATAATGCTAGTACCAGATGAATGTGGTTCTAAAATACCCAGGATTTCGATTCACGAAATGTCCATGAAATTACAATTGAAAGTGTAATTATCGTCAGAGAAAAGGTAATTTGATAGCAAGAGTGGAGTCCTCAGGGGATAGACACAAATCAGAGGTTGTCCTGACAAATCCCTGACAGGTTTGAAATCATTGAGTGAAAAGAAAAGAAAAGTTTATAAAGTACATGTTTCTTAGGCGACTTGCTTGCAATTCGTTTATGCATAGGTTGGAGCTGAGAAGTGCTATGTGGACGGATATTTGAAACTTTTCAATACTACAAAAAAAGTAAGTACCGGTACATTTGCCCCCGTCTCAAAATACGAATTCGTACGACATGCTGAACAAGAAGCAACGCACAAAACGCAGTATCTCGACTTATCTTAAACATCCATGCAGTTCAATTCATTCATAACCCCATACGTGGAAACGTAGATATGTCTAAAGTAAATATAAACGCTAAATTCGGTATGAACTTTTCCTTTCAATATTATATTTATGTATATATATATACCGGTATATGGCCGTCTATCTTACAGTCTTAAGATATCTCATAACCATCTTCAACCATATGTTGAATTTATTTGTTTTACTCGAGACAACATAATGGGAATTTGTCCTGAAGGAAAACGAAACGGCCGTCTAATGTTTGACTAAAGTTTCGTTCTATACCACGTCTCACCATTGCAAACAAAATGAACCAGAAGACCGACACAGATAAAAGAAGTAGATGGTTAGCAAAGGAGCAACAAGGATACAAAAACTTCTACCTTCGCTCAGAGAGGCTTTTGTTGTACTCTAGTGTTAAAGTTGAAATTTCTCTTTAAACTTCCAAGCCAATCGGCAGTATGGTCAGTTCTGTCGATAGTAGGAACAGGATAAGGACTCATCCTTATTTCAACACTATCACCGCGATGGAGCAACCGTCGATATCTTCCGTCAAATGCAACGCATGCATCTGATCTAGCGTCATTTGGTACTGTACAACGAATCACGACATGGTCAGGGAAAACCATCGAACGAAAGCTCAATACATGCGGGCAGATTGGGGTAACTAGAATTGCAGGGACAACAGGATGGACCACACTACCACCAGCAGCCATGCTGTATGCGGTTGATCCCGTAGGTGTCGAAAAAATAATTCCATCCGCCTGGACCGTAGTAAGGTGTGTGTCGTCGCAAAAAGTTTCAAGTGATGCCAAATACGGACTGCTTCCTCTGTCAATGACGACTTCATTTAAGACATTGAAACGTGCCCTAACAACGCCCTCACGATTGACAATGCTACACTCAAGACGCATTCGCATTGATATATTAATGTTGTTGTCTGCACCAAACCTAAACTTAGGTTTTTTTGATATCGCATCTGATTCAACATCAACTGCTTCATCAAAACCCAGTTCGCTTACAGGCTCTTCATGGACAAGGTTAGAGTGGTGTTTTCCATTCCAAGCAATGGCTGCTGCATCTTTTATATCAAGTCCACTTTCGATGAGCCCCAACGAGCCTTTAATCTATTTTTCACGAAAGATAATTTAAGTTTGTGAACAATCATTTAAGGATATTTTCGAACTTACTGCATCAACCATTTCATGCTTTGCAAATGGTGTCAGGAATCCCAAACTTCCTCCAGCGATGCAAAGAATTGGGGGTACTGGTCCATTGAACATATGGCTTGCAAACATCAACAAACCATCACCTCCCAACGTCACAACCAGATCTGGCGTTGGAACTTTACTCCGAACTTCCTCAAAATCGTCGGGTATTTGATCGAAACTTCGACTAAACTCATCTACAACGGACTGTATATCAGTATTGCTTCCAAACCCTGGAATGTTAGGAGGCTAAAAGAAAATTAGCCCATGCGTAGATGCGCATTTATACCAAAATCCTTGCCAAATATTACATTACTCCTCACCTCAAATAAATCAATTAAAGAATTATCGACGCCATGATGATGCTTAAGCTTTGCTGCATATTCTGGTTGCAATAATACCCTAACCCCAACATCCTCTGTCAATTCAGCAACAACCCTGCTAGCATCAACCATCAATTCATCGTCATCTCTCTTTATTAGCAATAAAATCGTCCGATCTTTAGTAGGTTTCGTGAGATCATCTCCAACATCATTGCGGTCGTCAACATCTTCATCAACATCCATCCAGCTATACATAACTTGTCCAGTTGCAGGGGACGTGAATGTAATTGAGTTGAAGCCAACAACCTGCTCTCTCTTGGAAAATAAGCATTCATGTTCATTACACCATGTCAGCATAATTTTTGGCTCGAGGACACCTCCACCCTCCCTTCCACCACTAACAGTCAGTCTCGATTTCACAGGATTGGACTCTGTAATTGTTTCCGATTTCTTCGTAATTAACGACGATGAAGAAGGCGACGAACCATCACCACTTTCTCCTACGATTGCTCGTAATATCGTTGGATTTTTGTGACGGCAAGTGAAAGGAGAAAACGTCAGCGGCAAGCGTTCACATGACAAACTCCATACCAATGAGATGTGATTTAAAAATAATGTCAAAAGTAGGACGACGGATACTCCTGCAACATGTCCCATCATGGTTGATGTTGATGGCATCGCCTTTCCCCCCACAGTTTGAGTTCTTTTATGAGAGGTAATGTGAAAGAAGGCGTCGTGTCGAACTTAAAGTTCGCATTATGCGATTTTTGTTTGGCCGGTTCTGATCCAGTTTCCGGTTCCGGTGCATTCTCAAAAATCTGAACTCGTCCTCACTCGTCATTTTTGTGCGGAAGATTTTATGAAGAAATATTACACATCCACACAAAAATTTGACAAGTTAGAGAGTAACTTAACCCTCACATGCCGCCATACATCCGTCCAAAACACTTAAAACAACTCTCCGATCAGGGATGGTTAGTCGTAGAGGATTTTCTTCCTCTAGATCTGTGTAATGGCCTCGTAAAAGATATACGCCGCTTACGAGGCAGTACCAATGATCATGAAGGACAATCTATTGATTACTTTAAGGTGGCCGGGGTTGGACAACAGTCCATAGAAGATGGTAATCATGTGGATAATGGTCATATTTTTGGGGTACGACGCTCGGAGACCTGCTCCATCGACGAAGAATCGAGCAAAAAATTACCACAGTGTGATGACCGGGAACGTCTTCGAGAAATATTGAACGATCTGCGCGACGATTTAGATGTATCTTCGACTGCTTTGGATAAGGATGTCACGGAATTAATGTATGCATATTATCCGAATGGAGGTTATTACAGGAGACATAAGGACGCAGAAAAGTCTTCTACTTCGTTATCTTCTATTCGAGAATATTCCTTTTTGCTTTATTTGAATGTTAACTGGTCTACCACGCAGGGTGGATATCTTCGCATTCATCGGGATGGTGGAGGCGATGAATTACCACCTGGCGTGCTTCCAAACTACATCGACATTGAACCACGAGCTGGGACTCTTGTCGTAATGGAGTCGAAGAGGGTCCCGCACGAAGTATTAGATACGAGGTTCGAACGTCTCGCGGTCGTTGGCTGGTACTTGGCTTCATTGACTTCGTCCTCGTCTTCAACTAATGTGAAGAGTTCATCGTCCCCAACATATCTAACGGCTAGAGAAAGTTTCATAGAAAGTGACACATTGAAAGCACTTCTAAGACTGCGTGACTCTGTGCCTGGAATGTTAGCCAAGTTGAAACCGAACGCATCTCCTCCTGACTATAGCGGTATGATATGGGATGACTTCACCTTTCCTAATTCGAACAAACAGGTATGTGATATTGAATCAAAAGCAAATATAGATGAGGCACCGGACACTAGCAACATAGATTACTGGAAAAAAATTTGTTCTTTCGACGAAAAAGGACGGATAACAACACTTTCTTTGGGTGGACAACGTTTAAAAAATATCGAAAGTAATATTTTGGTCAGACCTGAGTTTTCACGCTCCACCATCATTGATTTGGCCGGAACGGATATACCAGTTGAGCTGCTTGTCCAATTTTTGTCTTCTTGTGATCGTTTAAAGCAACTTCACTTGGGAGGAAATGCCCTTGGGGACACGAGTGTTCGATCGCTCATGAATGGCGTGCCGAATTTGCTAAAGCTTCGGAGTTTAGATATGAGGTATAATGACATAACATCGGTTGGAGCTATTGAAATCGGAAAATTCCTTTCTTCACCTGAGTGTTCGCTTGAGTATTTATATTTAGAAGGAAACGACTTGGGTTGCGATGGTGCAAGAGCTCTATCCAATACAGGTCCATTGCTGGATTTATTTTTGGGACAGAATAATATAAAAGGCGAAGGTGCGTCTGCCCTAGCCGAGGGATTAAAAAATGGATGCTTAAAAAAGCTCTATTTGGAAGGAAACGCAATAGGCCCAGACGGTGCGATCTCTTTCAGAAAGGCGTTAGAAGACCAAGGAGATTCAAGAAATCTAGAAAAGCTCTACGCCGACAATAACGGAATCGGAAAAACAGAATTTGGAAAGCTCGGAGCTGTTTTAAATAGTGTTACAATGATAGGAGAAGGCGGTTTATTTCAAGATTAATGTTATTGTTATAACTATTGTTTAAAATACGAATAATTCAAAGTAAAATTTATGATTACTTGCGTTTTCTGCATTTTAATCTTTGTCTGCGTTGAAATGTGAAATAAATTGATTACAAATACTTGTCCCAGAAAATAATACTACTTTGCGTTGATGAACATCGGATCTTCAAATAACCCTTGCTCTAATTCTTTCAACAGAGCACCTGAATGTCGTGATGAGATCGAACTGCCTTCTTTCTTTGAACCGAATGATTCACTTGTGGAATGCCGACCCATAGATTCAACAGAAAATTCACCATCTGAAGCCGGATTACTTATTCTTCCTGCACTAGTTTCTTCGAATTCCCTAAATTCTCTTGTTGATCTCATCGTGGATATTGTTCGAATTGACGCGTTGCTAGATTTGAAAAAATTTGGGTTGGTGTGTGAGCTGTCAATAAAGACGCTACCCTTGTACCTAGAATGTCCACCATTAGCTTGATCTTTGAGGTCTTCATAGATATCGAACAATAGTTCTCGCATTTTTGCTGCCTGTCTCTTGGCAATCTTGCACAATTTCTTCAGTATAAAAGCTACAACAGCTCCATCATCCTTCGCATTGTAGATTAACATTTGTTCTTTCATGAACTTATAGCGCCTTGTTACTTCGTCAATGATAACATCCAGCACATCTTTTTCAGTATCGGGCATGTTATCGCGCATTTTTGAAGCAACGGAATTAAAATGCTTCGATAAGCTAATGAAAATCTCAGCCATGTACTCGTCAACTTCAAACATGCTTTTGACAAGTTCATCACCAACTTCCTGCATAACGTGCGATCGTATATTGTAGTGCGTCAACACAAGAACATATAACTCATCAAGCTGAGCCTGCCCATTTTTCCGTTCAGGGTTATTGGAATCATGAAAACTGTCAGTAATGGTGAACAAGTGGCTGAAAAGACTATCTAAAGCCTTCTTCACGTTCTCACAAAATTGTACGGAGTTGGCTGAAGAGAGATGTTTGATACTTGCCGCCTCCTCCGATAGGGCTTCATGAATTTTCCTTCTGATGGTTTTTGCATTATCCGTTGACATCAAATCGCCGACTAGATCGACTTCACAGTGATTACTCATATTTATTTGCACGTTCAAATTATGAATTATACCGAGTTTCTCTAACATATGTTGCACTGACCGTGATAGCAAAGAAGAAAATTATAAACCACGCGATGGAGGCGTCAGTATCGCCGCAATGCCGTATTGTGAGGAAAATGTCCGAGACTTTAAATAAATATTTCTTGGTAAGGTTTCGAAATTTGAAATGACTCGCAATTCTGTGTTTGCTGTTTTCCATTTTTGTTTGTAACAATATGTAAAGTCGGTATTGTATGTATTCAATCCAAGTAAAGCGATTTGTTATGTAATACATGTATAGCTATCGTAGATCGTAGCCAGACATTTCATACAAACGTTCAAATCAGAGCTCGATATCGAGAAGTTCTAATTCGTCAATAAAAAGAAAAAAATGCGGTTCTCCAAAGATGTGTTTGTAATTCTTTTTTGATTATAAATTTGTCCACGGTCATAGACATTTTACCAATTTGAGTCATAGTAAGACATTGCAAGGTTTATGCTGGCATTAATCATTTCCTATTCCCGTTATGAGGAGTCGAAAATGGACTGGTAACTATCCTAGCAGTCATCAGTCATCAATATGGATGTTACAATGTCTGTACGGTACATGTGAACATGTGCACATGTACCGACGTACCGACCAGGACGATAGATGTAAAAAATAGGAGAATCGGCTTAATTTAGGACCACCAACTCGACTTCCTGGGAACGCTCCTATTTTAAACCTTAACCCTAGCCCCTATATGCCTTAAAATCTATGTATGCAGTATGCATCTCAAATATAATAAGTTTGTCTCGTTTTCTCAAATTTTTGTCACATCTACCATCTGCTGATATTCACCAACATCATGACAAAGTTACTAGTGTCCTCAATTAAAGCATTGATCTTCCTGTTCAGATCAACCATCATCGTTCTTGGATTGGTGACAATGCGAGGCATGTCGATCACGAGTGGTCCTGTGACCAAGATGGAGGATTTTATTCCTGTATTTCACGTGATCTCTGCAGCTCTTTGCCTCCATTACATTTTTTTGTATCAGCAAAGTTTTGCTAGTTTTGATGTACTAAAACGAGAAGTACGAAAGTACAAGCAACAGAAAGTGGAATTAGAAGCGTCGAAGAAGGGTGATTACGATAAACCTGTAAAACCAACTTTGGCAAGCATAAAATATTCGCCCCTCGATAATGTTGAGATTTTGAAAGCTGATAGATGCGTGGGTAACTTTATTGAGCAAGTGATTCCTTTCTTCATTGCACTCTGTGGGTATTCGATGTATGTCAGTGTGATTGGTGCCGTGAAGTATGGGTGGGCATGGATAATCTTTCGATCGTATTATGGTCTCGTGTTCACCAGTAATAGAATTTTTTTGTCAACACTTCCAGCCTACTTTTGTGTTTGGACAATGATCGGTCACACTTTATACGAAACAATGAAGTATTGAGTACATTATAGTATTTGGAAAGTGAGGCATATTCGGTGCAAAGTTTTTTTGCAGAAAGGTTAGCCTCTTCTTTTTTTATGAGTGAACTTCTCATGGAAAATGATATTTGGATTCACGCTTTTTTCCGTTTCGAATCCCCGTAGTAGTACACAGTAAATGCTACCAACTATATGATTCTAACTCTAACAGTGTCTTCCGAATCGTTTGTTTTGTTTCACCTATTTTTGACGGATAGCTACAATCAGCTTCCCCGATCCTTTGATGAATCTTGATACCGGTATACTTTTATAAAACTAATGGTTGCATAAGTATACCCAATCGGAAACAAAAAATGAATATTACACAGCCTTCAATCGGGGACAACAAGTGAATATAACACAATGTCTAATACGCTTACAAATATGCATGCCTTAACAACAAAAGCTAGACGTATAATGCAAAGCTCAGATTCGTCCGCATAAGACCACCAAAAGTTATCTCATTAAGTACAGTCACAGCGCCGCACAACATTACCTTAGTATAAGAACTCATAGATGCAATCTTTCCATCGCATTCTGTACATCATAAAATTTGACAATCGATAGGTAATCGTGAAATCAAATTCGTAAGGTTTGGAGGTAGAAAAGTGAATTTTGGCTGTGATGTTGATTTTGTCCAATAATGACTTTTTTTGATGAGATGGAGGACGGTAAAGTTGTTGAGATCCAGTCAGTGACATTTTCTTAATAGAAGAGACATTTTTTGTAGCTCATCAGCTACGCTTGTGATGCCTCTTTACAATTCGCCAACGACTCAATAGGTCAGACATATCCGCATCACAATTGGAATGTTCGTGGAATTCATATGAGTGGTAGGTAGTGAATCGCGCTTGCCTTAGTTTCGATCGATGCCTCGAGACTTGCAATTTATGGGATGTGCTCTAGATAAATGTGTAGGTGAGCAGGTCCACAATGTTATCTTAATATGTTTCGTGGGTGTCGCTTTTACGGTCGTTTATATTTTAGTGTTGTCCGCGATTCCAAATCTGTTCATATGTACCTTCGAGCGAGCACTCTGCAGCTTAGCTATGTTGCAGTGAAATGTGCTTGGTTCTAGGAAGTAGATTCCAACTGACCCGCATTTGTAAGCTCAGAAATGCATAAAGATCTTTGAAGACTAGAAAGGTATTGCAAACGAGATATTTCTCTCATATTCTAGAACTGGTCTTATACTTTTTTCAGTTCTTCGATACAATTCTAGAAGGGCTCTTTTCTTATAAAACCATGACGTAAAGTTGCGTTGTTCGGAATCATTCAAAAAGTTTGGACAAATCGTAGAGATAATCCCCCCTTTAGGTGTAAATCGCAATACATACAAATCTTGGATAGAACCAAGCATTCCCTTAGTACTGCAAACGCGACTTGTAGTATGGAGCGACTTGTGGCATGAGAACGCAAAGACCCCTTGACTCTTACTTGATACAGCAAGAAGTGCGGTTATTCTACTACTCTTTACAAACCTTGATCCACAACGACTTGTTTGGGAGTTTTACAAAATCCAATTGATTTTTGCTCTCAAAGTCGATGGCTGAATCTAATCGATTGAAAACAGTTTCCTAGCTCCTTCAAAATTGCATCATTAAAAACTTTGGTGGAATGTATGAGTTGACTTCAGATCGTTTCCTATCATATATACCCTCCAATTTACAGTACTGTATGAAGTTACTAGAGTGAAGGGCTTGAACAGTTCAAGAACATTTGAACATAACATTTTTGATCGCAGTTTGTATAAATAGTTGTGTAAGCTATGGCAAAACTTTTCCGACCCATGTCTGTTGCCTGTGGTACAGACCTCTATTTTAGTTCATCTAGAATAAAGAGACCATTTTTGAATGATCTATTATGGAAGCGCAATTTGTAGAAGCTTCTGTCTAATAGCGGGGACAGAAGCAAGACATGTGGCCGAAACAGCAGTCAACACCATGGATATGGCTGCAAAAGGGAAAGCATCCTTTTCAGAAGCGATTGATGCAACACCAACTCCTTGAGCTGCAGCGCCTACCGACAATCCTCGTACAAGAGGATCAGCAATTCCAAAATTATTTAGAGTTGGACCCCAAACACTTACTCCGAAGATTCCTGTATCGTAATATTTACATAAAGTAATAAGCGCAAATATTTATGCATCAAAAAACGTTACGAATAACTCACCTGTCAACACAACAACAACGCATGCAATTGGAACATTTCCTTTGAACATGTTGGTGATTGCAATAGCTAGAGGGGTAGTTACGTTTCGTGGAATGACACTCAACCGAACTATATTTTGAGCGACATTCAAGAAACGAACAGCAAATGCAGTACTATCAAAAACAAAAAAATTTTGAGCAAAGGATTTTGCTAAATATATTTGGTATTCATTAGATTTCAACCTCACCTAAACAATCCACCTGCTCCGGCAACAATAGTTCCTGTTAATATCACAAGTAAATTCTCAGCCATCAGGTCTTTACGGCTGTACATGGCGATCGCAAGCGAAAAGACAGCAGGTCCAAGCGCAAAGAGTAACAGATCCCCTGCTCCTACTTTATTCCACGCGAAAGACGTCGATCGATATATGTTCACCATATCCGGTAAACTTTTACCTACCAACAAGCCCATCACTTTCGCTTGAATTAATGCCGCGATTGCACTAGTAACCAACGGATGGAAAATCTTAGTAACACTCTGGGGTAGACGGGCTCCCCAAACAAATGCTGCCAAAGTTCCACTCAAAAATGAGATGTTTGTCAACGGTGTTATAATAGGTGACTTAGAAATTGCCTGAATGGGGGCTACAGCAAGGAGACCTGATACAGTAGCAACAATAGCTAAGGTTTTTGCCATCTCGTCGGAAAACGGTTTAGCTGCCGATTTTCCCCCATTGTCAGATACCGTTGGAAATTCAGTAATGAGACTACCTTGAAGCGATCGAACAGCAACAACACTGTAAGCTGTAGAAAGTAACGTGAAGAAAAATCCTCCGACAATAATCATGAGTATCTTCAAAACCTGCGTTATTTTTTATTTTTGTGATGTGAATATATTTCTAGGAGCTCAAGCACAAACCATTTCGAATCTACTCACCTCTACAGACGAGCCAACACTTGGTGCAATCGGTAACATCACAAGTCCTGGAACGAACATGACCGGAAGCCATTTCGCTAACCATCCTGCTCCAGGAGAAAGCATATTAAACACAGAATCGGCAGATCCTGGAACAATTACGTTGCTTATCAACATAAGAGCGAACATAATGAGACAGCCCGCTAACTGACTTGGAAAATGTATTCCATTCGATTTGAAAACTTCGCGCAATAAAATATCAACAGCCACAAAAAAGCCGACCCCCAACTTTTCTTTGGTAGATGACGATACTGCGAATGCCCCACCTCGAGGGACAAAATCAAGACCTTTCACACTACTGGACTGATCTTGGTTCTTAGCGATTGAGTGCGATTTATGTTTTTGGAAAAGTTTACTCTTGCCCACTAATGTAGGAGCATTGTAGTTATGTTTGCTTTCGGCAAGTACTGCATGTGGAACGGTCACATAACTAAAAATAAGAAAGAACAGAGCTACCGACGATGGAATGATCGATAAAGAAACCTTCATTTTCTACAAAGTATATCTGCACCTCTAAAACTAAAGTTAAACTTTTAGACAAAGGAAAAGATAACCACCAAAATGAGAGGCGATCAGATTTGTAGATTTACAGTTTGAAGTGTGACATTTATTTCTCTCTAACATATCACATATCACATCCATCAATAGTGGTGTAGACTTGATTGGCTCAACGGCTTTCCGCAATGCTCGTATGTACGAGAGTGTGTATCAATCTGCTGAGAGCTGAGAGCTGACGTCACAAGATTTTCGCATGATGCGCGAAAGTGTCAAGCCGATACACAACAGCATGATAGAGATTTCCCCTTTTTTTCTATTTGAACCCTACTCGTACATGTCAACTTTGTATTTATAATTTTCAAAATATATATTTTTATGAACCTTACATGCAACCTATTTCGAATTAGCGCTTCGTTGTAAACAAATGTTCAAGTTCCGCTGCACTGCGATTTTTCCCTCTGTGGCTTTTCTTCTTTGGTCACATTGCTTTGCTT
>Ga0213867_1001131_pt1 | contig 11919 bp, 7 predicted proteins | sample PICome_12_FD_160120 | JGI IMG/M metagenome (GOLD analysis project Ga0213867, IMG submission 160120) | Coastal seawater microbial communities near Pivers Island, North Carolina, United States - PICO540 | ecosystem: Environmental > Aquatic > Marine > Coastal | place: USA: North Carolina | collected... | reverse complement strand
ATAGTTATTTAAGGCAACTTACAAAAGAATTTTCAGCTGCAGTGAGTGAATAATTATGGAACTAAAAGGAGCATTTAATCCTTCAAGATGCGAAATAGTATCTGCCGAAATAGCAAAGTTTGGTAATGCTATTGGCAATAAAGACAATGCTAATCTTCGTGCTATGATTGCTTCTTTTCAAATTTCCCAGTCAGTAAATAATTCAGCGCTTTCGGGCACGTTACAAGTTTATGATAGTATTGGCCTTTTAGAAGATATGCCTATACGTGGAGAAGAAACTTTAAATCTTGTTATAAAATCTTATGATATGCAAACAGAAATTGATTTAGATTGTCACGTATATAAAGTTGATGATGTAAATATTAGCGATGACCAAAGCGGATTAGCATATACTCTACATTGGGTAACTAAAACCAGCTTTGAAGCAAGTAAAAGAAGTTTTATTACAGCATATATAAATGAAACCGCAAGCAGTATTGTAAAAAAAATATTTACAAAATATTATCATAAAGATGAGCAATTAGCGCCTTATATTAATTATTCAACAAGAGCAAAAAAATTTCCAGATGGAACTTTAAAATATAATTTAAAAAATTCGCCCGGCCGACATCTTATTATTGAAAAAACTGAAGAGCTTATGCAACTTACAATACCTGATATGACTCCTGCACAAGCAATACAATTTGTGGCGAGAAGAACATTTGGTAAACAGCCTAATGCAGGTTCTTCTTTTAGATTTTTTGAAACTTACGATGGATACTATTTTGTGAGTGATGAATGGCTTTATCTATACGGAGCTGATAATCCAATTGCTACATTTAATTATGGCGCATTTATTTCTTTAGACCCAAATGACGCTTACGAACAAATTACAGGATTTTCACAATTTGGTAATCCATCGAGAGTTGATGTCGGTAATGAAATGGCAAGCGGTGCATATAATGTAACGATAGTTGAAGTTGATATTTTAAAACGAACACACAAAAGACATAACTATAATTATCGCGAAACTTTTTTACCTAAATTTAAAGATATAACTGGACAAAGTGCGTCTATTAAAAATGATAGGCACTCAGAAGATTTTATAAAAGAAACATTTACTGATGAAAATGCTAGACAATATATGATTATTAGAGATTATAAAGACGATAACAGTTCTAAAGCTTTTAGAGCAGATGCACACTTTAGAAACTTAGCAGCACAAAGAACATTTTATAAAAATCATGCTCAATCTACTTCAGTTATTGGCGTAACAGAAGGAAGACTTGATGTTAGTGCTGGTGATATTGTTAGAGTAAATACATCTGCAAAAAATGTTTCAACTGATAAAACTATAAATCCACAACTAAGCGGAAGATTTTTAGTTACTAATGTTGAAAACGATGTCTCTGATGGTATATTAAAAACTGTATTACAAATGTTTAAATATGATTGGTCGGATGCAGGTAAAGATACTGGTAAGCGTGCGACAAAGAAAGTGGAGGTTCTAAGAAGTGGCAGGTAAAGGAATTAGTAATCCATTATTTTTCGTAGGTAAAGTCGAAGATATTTTAGATGGCGCTTTTATGGGCCGAGTTAAAGTTCGCGCATTTGGCATTCACGGAACACAAGATGAAGTTTCTACTGATGCATTACCTTGGGCAACATGTGTTGTAGGTAACTATGATGAAAATCCAACTCCACCGCCACTTAACTCGTTTGTGTTTGGAATGTTTTTAGATGGTGAAGAAGGCCAACATCCAATAATACTTGGGCTTATTCCTGGTCAGTATACTGAAAAAGAATCTCCAGCAAAAGATGGTATCGGCGTTATTCCACCATTTGCTAAAGCTATTTTAGGATGGCTTGGTGCTCCTAAAGATATTGGTGAAGTACAATCAAGTAGATTAAAACGTGCTGAAGATTTAGAAAATACTTATATCGGTCCAAGAGATGCCAATGCTTTACAGAAACAAAAAATTGCAGATAGTGATTTAACATGGGGCGAACCGCCTCCAGCTTATGCAGCACGATATCCATTTAATAGAGTTATTGAATCTCGAGGTGGTCATAGTATTGAATTAGATGATACACCAAACGCAGAGCGCATTACAATTACACACAAGTCTGGTGCATATATTGAAATAGATGCTATCGGTGCATTTAAAGAGCGATCGCAAGGTGATCGCTATGAAGTTAATATTGGAACTAAACATGAATCTTCAGGTCATTCAGTAGTTACTATTAATGGTAATTCTCATGTCTATGTTAAAGGTAACAAGACAGAAGAAATTATGGGTAACTATAAACGAATTGTTCACGGCGAAAACGAAGTTACAGTGGGCGGTCAATCATATCTTAATGTTGGTGGCCATTTATTCATGCGTGGTGCTTCAACTAAAATTGAAGGCAATGCAGATAGAGTAACAATATTTGGTAGAAACGAAGTACAGATAGAAGCAGAAAAACAAATCAATAATGTTTCTGGCCATATTAAAAATACAGCAATGCTTACATTTAGTGCTTATGCAAATAAAGCAATTCGTTTAACATCAGCTGCAGATACGCACATATATGCAATTGGAAGTATTATTAATACTGCATTAGGAACATCACCTGTATCATTAACTCCAGTAGTTGGAAGTACAGGGTCACAGACATCTAGAGGATTTAGTGTTACCGCACCAACTGTAAATATGCTTTCGGCAAGCGGTTCATTCAGTGGTTTATGGAATGCAGGTTCAGTTAATACTGCTGCACTATTAGCTACTACCGGGCAAATTGGAGCCTTAACAGTTCCTGGCGCTGTTTCTGCTAATACAATAGCTGCTCTTGGAATTAGTACTGCAGGATTATCTGCTTGGGCTTATACTGGTCCTGTAGGCTCTGGTGCTCCAAGTGGCACTGCTCCGGTAGCTCCACCAGCATTTCCAACACTACCTGCAATAAATCCACCGGGTGTTTCTACACCAATTGCACCACCTGCTCCAGGAATAATTTCAGGTGCTGTGGCCCCACAAGGAAACGGCCCAGGTTTTGCTGCTACAGTATTATCACTTGAATCGGCATTAGTTGCATTAACAGGTTTTGATATTAATGTATTACCAGAAGGCGGATTGGGAATGCCTAGGATTCAAATGCCTCAACCAGCAAGCCATGGATGTTCAATAGTACCGGGCGGTTATTTCTCACTGGGATATGCATTGGGATTTGCTGAATCTATGGAGGCTGAAGAATAATGGCTAGTAGTTGCGTAGACAGACGAAGTCAAACATATCTTAATCAGCAAAGAATTAACCCTGGCCCTACAGTAAATGCTGATGGCTCATATACATTAAATCAGATTGATGTTTTTGCTCAAGAGCTTGCTGATAATATTGTAGCAGAAACGAACAATAATCCAATTAAAAATATGATTAATAAATTTGGCGATTCTTTTGGCCAAAGTGTTGATTATGTTAATGGTTCACTTCGAAGTTATGACTCTTCAAATTATCCATTTTTAGATAATAGATGGAATCGTGGTAATATTACGCAACTTGAAATGGCTGATTTTATGGAATCGTATAATTATTCGCCAAACGTTATTATTAATCAAACACCAGATATTTTACTTTCTAATTTAAACAGATATTACCAAGGTGATATTTACGAAAGTATTTTAGGCGGTTTTTGTAATAGTATGAATAATTTGTTTAATACTATAGATTCTTTCTATGATTTAATTGGTGAAATAGATGGAATAATCCAAGACGCGCAAGCAATATATAAAAAGTTTCTTGCTTTAAAAGGAAAGTACGAAGGTCAAGCTCCTTTAGAAATTATTGAAGAAAAAATTGTTAAAGCTTTAATGAAAGAAATTAAAGAAAAGATACTTGATTCTATTGTTAAAATATACGAAAAAGTAATGTCAGCAATTAATAACTTTGATATTATGGACCAAATTGGTGATTTAGTTGTAGGTATTGACAAATCTCATACAAAGTATATAATGACACGCAAAGAGCGCATGTGTAATGAGTTTACAGAAGAAGCACAGAAAAAAGTAAAAGATAGAGTTAAGGGCTTTATGGATTATGCTTTTAGTTTATTTGAGCAAATGGATTTAGCAACAATGCAATTCTTGGTTGCACGTTTTTGTGCTCTTGCAAGTAATGTTGAAGCACTTGTTAATGAAATTAAGAATCCATTAGATGATTACGGAAATAGATATCAAAGAGTTATTAAGAGATTACAAGCTATTGGAAATCAAAATACTTCCACTGCAATTCGTAATGGAGCAATAAGATTTTCAAAAGAACAGAAGCAGCAAGACATAAATAGCCTAAATAGTATATGGAATAGTGAAGGAAGTGCTGGACAAACAATTCCTGGTTATGAAAAAATTGATGTTGAAGAAATTACAGCTGAAGATTATAAAAACTTACCTGACTGCATGGCAGTAATGAAAGGTAGTGATAGTAAGTTTGGTGTCGAAGGTGACGTATTCGATGAAGAAAAAGGCATCGGTATACCTGCTTATACTCATTTAGATTTAGATGTTAAAGTTTATTTAGCAAGGCTTCAAGCAATATATGGTAATAAAATGATTATAAAAAATGGTTGGATAAGCCAAGAGTATAATCAAAAGACATTAAAAAAGGAAAATGATAATCCTCACCTGAGTGGACTTGTTATAGATATTAAAATGGACGACTCATTTAAAACTATACGCGAGGTCATTGAAATATACAATAATTTAGAAGGTAATGATTGGATTCCAGTTTTTATTAAAAATGCTAAAAAATCTGGATTCTTAGGTGTAGTTATATATGATAATCATATTCATTTAGATGTTAGAGAAATAATAAGATGACAATTAGTTTAAAAACACCAATAAATAGAAAGCCAAATTTATACAGCGACTTTCATAAAGACCTTAGGATTAGTCCTATATCAAAAGATATAGCTCTTTTAAAAGATGAAGACGCAGTTAAACAAAGCATTAAGAATTTAATTTTAACTGACCCAGGCGAAAGGTTAATGCAACCTTATATTGGTGGAGGTATTAGAGCTTTATTATTTGAAAACATTACTCCAGGTACTTTAAAAGTTATAGAAAGCAGGTGTGCAGATACTATTAAAATATACGAACCAAGAGCAGAAATTATAGACATAACTGCCTCAAGTCAATATGACGATAACAAAGTAAATGTAAACATAAGATTTTATATCAAGAATGTTGATAAACCAATATCACTTGATTTAATATTAGAAAGGATAAGATAAGATGGCCAATCCAAAAACTCCAATAACAGAACTCGATTTTGATTCTATCAAAACTCAGCTGAAAACATATCTGCAGACGCAAACGCAATTCAAAGATTATAACTTTGAAGGCTCAAACATGAGTGCATTACTTGATGTATTAGCATTCAACTCTTTTCAAAATAATTATTATACGAACATGACAATGAATGAGATGTTTCTTGACTCGGCCGTCTTAAAGAACTCTATCGTTTCTCATGCAAAAGAATTAAACTATATTCCAAGGTCTCGTAAATCTGCTAAAGCTGTTGTTCAAGTTACAATTACAGATGAAAATGAAACAAATAGCACAATTACTATTCCGACCTATACTACTTTTTCTGCAAACTATCAAGGTGATTTATTTACATTTGTAACTAACCAAACGTACGTTGCTCGAAGAATAGCACCCGACACATTTGTAGCAGATAATGTTGAAATATTTGAAGGGTCAATGTTAGCATCGTTCCAAAGAGAAGGATTTATTGTAGATGCTGATGGTGTTCTTCGTGTTCAATTAACTAATGACGAAGTTGATACAGACTCTATCGTTGTATTTGTTGATGCTGAAGAAACAGAAAATAGAAATATCTTTACTCGAGCTAATACAATTTATGGTGTTAGACCAGACGATAAAGTATTTTATTTAGAGCCATATTTAGATAACAGATATGCAGTTTATTTTGGTAAAAACGAATTTGGTTTACAGCCAGAAGAGTTTGAGGATGTAAGGGTACGATATCGTATTACATCTGGCGAATTAGCAAATGGTGCAGACTCATTTAGCGCAAGTTTTATCGAAGATGCTACAATTAACGTCACAACAATTTCAGCAGCAGCTGGTGGACAAGAGCGCGAAAGTATGGAATCTATTCGATACTTTGCTCCTAAAGCATTAGCAGTCCAAGAGCGCGCAGTGACTTCAAAAGATTATGAAATATTATTACAACAAGCATTTCCAGAAATTACAGCAGTAAGTGCTTATGGTGGCGAAGAGCTTGACCCACCTCAATTTGGTCGTGTTGCTGTTTCAGTTTATTTAGATTCAGAAACAACAAGTATTAGTTCAACACTTGCAAATACTTATATTAACTATTTGGCAGAAAAGAGCCCGTTAGGTATTGAACCAATATTTGTACAAACAAAATTTGTATATGCAGATGTTGTTGCTGATATCGTTTATAGTAATAAGAGTACAGAAAAATCAAAAGACGAACTCGAGCCATTAGTACGAACTGCAATTAATGATTATTCAGAAAACACATTAGAAGATTTTAATACAAAATTACGAGGAAGTAAACTGACTGCTAAAGTTGATGCTGTTGATACTGCAATACAAAGTACAGCATTAACTATTATGCCAATTATTGATTGGAGTCCAGTAGTTAATACTAAAGAAACACCATCATTTAAATTTGAAACTGCATTAGTTAAACCATATCCATTTAGAGAAGCAAATGGATTTAGTGAATATAAACCTGCAGTAAAGAGTACACCATTTGATGTAGATGGAACATGTGTTTATATACAAGATGATGGTTTAGGTAATTTAATGTTTATTATTGATGATATAACAAATCCTTCAATATTTAAACCAAATGTTGGAACAGTAGATTATACTAAAGGTGTAGTAACTTTAAATACAGTCGAAGTTGAAGCATACGATGGAAAAGCAATTAAAATTATGGTTCGCGCTAAGAAGAGTGACATATCTGCACCACAAGGTCGTGTGTTTATTATACGAGACGAGGATGTACAAGTCAATATGTTACTTGATGAAAAACCAGCTTCTGGTACAACATCATCTTCTTCTGCAATTGGAACATTAACAAATAGCAATTCAAGTAGTAGCTATTAATAAAGGAATATAAAGAATGGCTGAAGATTATTCACAGATAGAAAAAAGTATAAGCTTTTTTATTAATCAGCAATTCCCTGCTATCTATCGTGAAGATGGGCCTGAACTGGTTCAATTAGCTCGTGATTATTATAAGTGGATGGAAACATCTTCTAATCAGTCAACTTATGTTTCTCGTCGATTTTTTGAATATAGAGATATCGATAGTACACTTAAAGATTTACTTATTTTCTATAAAAACAAATATTTAGCTGACCTCGAGCTAAAAGAAAACATTGTACCATTTCTTGTTAAAAATATATTAGACCTTTATCGTAGAAAAGGTACTAAGGCTGGTATTGAATTATTCTTTGCAACATTTTATAAAGAGTATGATATTGAAATAGTTTATCCATCTACTAAAATGCTCAAACCTTCAAACTCTGAATGGAAAGAAGGCAATTTCCTTCAGATGGTTCCAAACGATAATCTATTTACTAGCCCTTTAGGTGTTGAATATACTTACGCAGATTTAATTAACCGTGTTATTACAGGTACAATTTCACAAGCTGAAGCTTCAGTAACAAAAATCAATTCAATATTAATTAATGGTAGATTTACACCTGTTATTTACATCGATAACGTAAAAGGTGTATTTAAAAAATATGATACTATTTACACTAACATTAATAAAGAGCTTGTAGAATTTGGTTCTGTTAATGGCTCTTTAAGTGCATTTACAGTTACAGACCAGTTCGAACCGAATCGTACTGTTGGTGAAAATGTTTTAATTAAAGCTGATGAAAACGATGGAGTTGGCGGTGAAGGTATAGTTACTAAAGTTTCTTTAATTAATCCAGCTGTTGCGCGATACGAAATTGACAGCGGTGGTTATGGATATACAGTTGCAAATACAAGTCTTTTAGTTTCAGAACAATCTATTATTACAGACCGTTCTAATACTGAAGAATTTGAACCATACGAAAGATTAAGAGATACTAACGGTAATGAAGCTTATGTTATTGGTCAAAATGACACAAATATTGGTGTCAAATTTACTAATAAAGTAAATACAGGCGGTTTTGACCAATCTCGTGCTATATCTACATTAGACAGAAATCCAAATATAGATTTAAAATTTTTAGGCATTCAACAAAACGTTTCAGCTTTTAATGATTCTTCACCAGGTGAAATTTACCCAGAAGGTAGTCCACAAAATGCTAACACACAAGTTATTGCAGAACTTTCTAATGTAGAAACTGTTGAGCTTATTACTGATTTAATTCAACCACATTTAACAACACAACTTAATGCTGCTGATTATGAAGCTACTGCTCCATTCTCAGGTACTGCAAGCCCAGTTAATTTAAGTACTCCATTAGATGAAGCATTTGATATTGCAGATATTGAAATTGGTAAAATTAGTTTATTCCAAAATATTGATAAAGGTGCTAATTATGACTTTGATATTTTTGCAAGAGCAAAAGATGATTTAATTTCTAAATTTAAAAAGAGAAGTCAAACAATAAGATTAGCTAATACAGGTCAATCTGCATTATTTAATGTTGGTGAAACTATTACAGAAGCAAATACTGGAGTAACAGCAGAAGTTACTTCTATAGATATAGTTAATGATGTTCTTTATATCTTACCTAATTCGTGGGATGGATTTACTGGTCTTAACAATATAATAAGAACCAATAATGATTCTTTTAATGTTGCAGGTGTTTCTATTGACTACTCAAGTCGTGCTTATGGTGATAACGCAATAATTGATGCTCGAGCAGTTTACGAAGTTGGATATATTGAAGAAGTTGCTATTAATAATTCTGGTTTTGCTTATATTACCGGTGATAAAGCTACTTTATATAATCCTGCAGATGAAACACTACCATTAGCTGCTGGGACAGTTACAGCAGAAGAGCAAGGAAAAAATAAAGGTTATTGGAAAGATTTTTCATCTCATATTGACGGATATATAACACAGACTGCAAACAGTGCAGCAATTGATAGCTATTATAAATCAGGTATGAGAATACAAGACAGTGATTTTTATCAAGAGTATTCATATCAAATTAAATCAACTCTTGATAAAAGTCAATACGAAAAACTATTAAAAGAAAATGTTCACCTTGCTGGTTCTAAAATGTTCGGCGACTTTATCTATAAAGCTGAAATTAATGGAAGCACTAAGGCAAGATTTTTACGACTATTTAATGACGATGGAAGCGGTTCGCCACTCGACCGAGCAAATACAAATACGCTCGAGGCGTCAGTGACAAACTTTACTGTTGATAGTACTTATGTTACTGCCGACCACGAACCGGTATAATAAATATTTAATAATTTAAAGGAGATTCTGCTGTGGCCAAGCAAATAATTAACATCGGAGCATCTGCGAATGATGGGTCAGGTGACCCGTTACGTAATGCGTTCGATAAAGTCAACGACAATTTTAACGAAATATATTTTAACTTTGGTAATGCCACGACACTTACCAGCATATTTGATTCCAATGGGAATTTAGATTTATACGGAAAACCTCACAAAGTATCATTTTATTATGATACGTTCGCTGCTTTAACTGCTAATAACCCAGGCACATATCACGGAGCAATTGGCCACGCTCATGATACTGGTGCTCTATACTACGCGCACGGTTCATGGAGAAAGCTTCTAGCAGATACTTCTGGTGGTACAATTACAAATTATACAGACCCTCTTGCTCCCTATGTCTACGCAAATAATGTTACGAATTCAGAAACATCTGATTATGTATTAAAGACAAATGCTGATGGTACATATACTTGGGTTGAACAAGCAAGCGGTGGAGGCGGAGGTGGAGCCTCTTCTGCTAATACATTTGGAACAATTGCAGTTGCAGGTCAAAGTAGTGTAGTAGCTGATGGTTCAACAGATACACTTACTCTAGTAGCTGGTTCTAACGTTACTATTACAACTGATGCTAATGCAGATACTATTACAATTAATGCTTCAGGTGGTAGCGGAGGCGGTGGTACTGACCTCAACAGTTTAACAGGTGGAACACTTGATGTAGCAGCAGATAGTATTGGATTTATTGATGCTAATGATTCCAATGCTTCAAAGAAAGATACTATTGCTGATTTTGTTACAGCAATTGCTGGTACTAATATTACAGCTTCAAATGGAGTATTAAGCGTTGCAGCACCAGGAAATACATATACAAACAACGACGTTGATACTCACTTAAATACATCTGGTGCAGGTTCCAATGAATTCCTACAATGGAGTGGTTCCGATTACCAATGGGCAGCAGCAAGTGGCGGCGGAGGTGGAGCATCTCGTGTATCAGAAGCAGAAACAACTGCTTCAATCGCAGATGGTTCTTCAGGTTCTGTTGAATATGCTACATTAGGTAAATCATTCGCATTACAAAAAGTTACAGTAAACAAACAGTGTTGGGTTAGAATATATTCTGACACAGCAGCAAGAACAGCAGATGCAAGTAGAACACAAGGAACAGACCCGTCGGATGGTTCTGGTGTTATTGCAGAATTTATTGCTACAGCTTCAGGTACAACAACATTTAAAATAACCCCATCAATTATGGGTTGGTTAGACAATTCAGAAACTGAAGTTCCAGTAGCAATTCAAAATAATTCAGGAAGTGCAGGAACAGTTACAGTTACTATCGACGCATTAAAATTAGAGAGCTAATAAATGGCTAAACGTATTCATAACGTAATCCTCCAACCAGGTACAGACGAAGCTTCGTTCTTAGCTAATGAAGCAGCTGGAATGGAAGTGGTCAATAACTTTGACCTTTGGGATGCTATTATATGTATGAGATTAACTGATGAAGAATCGGCTCAATTAAATACAAGTGATAAAGTTATTGAATGTTTACCTGAAAAGCCTGTTGTTGATTTAATTACGTATCCATCATCAACTCCAAGATATACTGGACCTGATGTTAGTCACATTACAAGATATACACCATCATCACCAAGCACAAAAAATGGTAAAGACTATACTGGAACAAATATGTATTTTACCAGTGAGTTTGAATTAGATGGCACAGGACTAAATCCTGCAACTCCACCGATAGGATTTTTTGGTGATACTGAATTTGAAGATGCAACTAAAAGTAATTTCCTTGGTGAATATGTAGATATTGTTGCTATTGAAGCAGGTACTCCATTCTCAGGTAATGCAGGTCACGAAGACCATGTAGATTTTGAAGAATGGGATTCTACTGATTCTAAGTTTGTTCCAATGGAATGGTCAACAGTTTCTGGATCGTTAAGTTCAGCTCGTAATAATCAAGTTTCAAATCCTAGTTCAGAATGGTTTTCATCTCATGCAATTGGTGTATTAAGTGCAGCTGGTGGCAAGTATTGTGGTTGGGGTAAAAAATCTACATTAAGAGTTATGTATCTTAGTGATGGTGTATCTAATGCGTATTATGGCGCGCTTCAGTGGCATATTACTAAAGCAGTAAATCCAGTAACAGGAGTTCGTAATGCAACAGTCGTAACTGGAGCATGGGGATATTCTAGTGTTGACCACGAAAAATTCTATATTATTGATGATATAAATCAAATTGTAGCTTATGATGAAGATGGCAATTCAACAACAATAAATCGTGGTGATGTTCAAGCAGCAACTTGGAATATTACAATGACAGCTTCAGGTGCAAGCGCATATCAAGTTACTGGTGAAGATAGAGTTTACGAAGGAACATCTGCAAACTCTCCTATTAATAATAGAGGAATTGTATGTAATCCAGGAGATACTGTGATTATTGACAACCAAGCTTCTGGTGGACATCCATT
>Ga0213867_1001130_pt1 | contig 11919 bp, 9 predicted proteins | sample PICome_12_FD_160120 | JGI IMG/M metagenome (GOLD analysis project Ga0213867, IMG submission 160120) | Coastal seawater microbial communities near Pivers Island, North Carolina, United States - PICO540 | ecosystem: Environmental > Aquatic > Marine > Coastal | place: USA: North Carolina | collected... | reverse complement strand
CCTACTTCACTGTGCTTTTTTTCCTATTGATTGGGTTTCATTTCCTGAATTCTGAATGCTCGAATGAGTATCGCTTTAATTTGAGCATCGAATCAATGCGTTAAAGGTTCCAGGATCCCTCTAAAACCATCTGTTGAATCGATTTTGTTGGGAAGGGGTGGAAAAACCACGGCAAGAATGGTCTCGCGGCAACATGTTTTGAATGTTTCTGAGACGAAGCCTTCATACCTTGTGATGCTAGCAGAAGCAGCTTGTCAAATGGAAAGAGAACGAAATTCATACAAAAAAGCACCGGTAAAGAAGAAATATTGCCTTAGAAGGAGAAAGTGTCTTATTAGCCATGAAAGGATAGAGCAGGGTAGGAAAAGATATCCGAGAAAATATTACTCGTTATTTTGCTATCTGTTGAGTATGAAACGAACGCTGGTTGTAGAATTTGAACCTCTTCATGATAGTTTGGAACAATCATCGATATCCATGGGAGGATCTCGATTTTATCAAGGAAGGACGCCTAATTTCACATGCACGAAAAAGATTGAGGGATTGCCAACTCGTCGGCTTTTCTACCTTGTTGAATGTAAGAGTTGGCAGAAAGTTATTGGTCACGCCAAGCGACATCCTCATGATGCGAAGTGGAGAGATTCGCGCGGATGGACTGTTCTACATAGGTAAGATAAGAATGAATATCATGATCATTTTATATCTCAATCGATCATATGCGCTTTCTCGCAACATTTGTAAGGGCGATTTGTGACCAGGCCCCCTTTTCAGTAGTCTATGCCGTATGGGAAGCATATCCTGGCGCTCTGTTTTGTCGTTGCAACAATTTTAAAACTCCTTTACACTGCGCATTTCGATGGGGTTGTTCCAATGAGGTGAGGGTGATCAATCGATCATAGTATATAAACTTGTAGAGCTTTGCACGTTATCTGAAATTATTCCATTATTACTAGGTTTTGAGGTTTCTTGCTCATAGATGCAAAGTACCTACTGAACTCGAAAATATTCTCAATTTACCAAACGATATAGTCAAAGACTATATCGTTCCCTTCATCGGTAACGATAATCCCCTATTGATGCAAGACATCAATGGGAATTCAGTCTTGCATTATATGGTCGTGTATTCGTCGCCGCTGGAACAGATCGAATTAATTCTGAAAATGGCTCCGCAATCCGTATCATTACCGAATGCGAGTGGGAAAACTCCGATGAATACTGCTTACCAACATAAGATGTCGTCCCGTTGCCTTTCACTACTTGATAGTTTGTCTCACCAGAAGAAAAATTTTGTAAGGGAACATGGATTGAAACCTAGTGAGACTGCAATAAAGTATGATAAAAAATTCCTCTTTGAGAAGGAAGAAGTGTTGTGAAGCGACCTTTTATTTATCCTACAAAATGATTTTTATTTATTCTAATAAGTAAATTTTCGGTTTGCAATCGCAGGTCAAAATTTCATGCTAATTGATCGAATCAAGGGCATGAAGAGTTTTTCAGTATCATATCTTCGGATTGAAGGTGTCCTCTGTCAGATAGAACGATAATTATTCGATGCCAAAATTGGAAAGCATTTTCCATGATCTGGTCGGCCAAAATGTGGTGCTGCGAACGTATATTCGATCTGGATATTTTTCTGCGTATTGGTGAAAGTTGTCTTTAGTTCGGAATACCCTCTTTTTGTTCAAAGCGATCAATGCTCATGTGAACGGAGTCCCTGTTTAATTTACACTCCCGTCAAATTCTTGGATCTTTCCTCACCCTGTATTCTCGATTTTTGGGAACGATTTTACTTCTTTTCTTTTATGTCCTCTTCGTTATTGTTCCAATTATCCTTGACAAGATTCCTTCTGTTTCTTTACTGTATGTTGAAGGCGTGATCAGATTCTTGACTTATGTGGGCAGGTGTACACCTGGCATTACACAATCTACCGAAATTCGCTTGCTCTTTGGTTTTCTGCTACCGCAACGGAAGTACATGATTACAATAATTATTGCTTCTCAAGCAAGTATTGTAATTTCTGGCATTGATATCGGGTGACGACGAAAAGGTATCGTGCAAACATACTTTACCTTCGTCACTGCCAACGACGAGGGCAGTCCCGTCGGCTGACATGTCAACAGAGGATCCAAAGTCTCCTCCTTCACCAACAATCGTGTCTCCAAACGCTCCATAGTTGTTTCCATTGTTTTCAAGCATCTTAAAATAGTTACCGTTCCATGTTCCGATAGCAAGACAAGTCCTGTCGGACGAGAATGAAGTCTTCGAGAAAGAATCCTCGGCATCATCTCCCACGAGATCGTTCCCGCTTTGCTTCCACGTATCATTTAATGCATTGTGATTGTATACACAACGAGACCCCTTTTAGTCGGACCTTGAGCACCAACGGCCACTGTCAATCCATCATATGTGATCGATACACATCCATAAACGCCTAAATAATCACGAGCGAAAACGCCTGTGATATCAGATCCCATCTGCATCCATTGCATGGATCCATATTCTTTGTCATCTTTCCATTGAAACACACCAGCGACGACAGCACGGCCAGCGACCGTGCGAGAATCCCAATGAGCATCACCAACAATGGCAATGGTCCCGTTATAATTCAAAGAAATACCTCCAGCTTTACCATAACTTAAAGTATCTGTACCTCTCTGCTGAAAACCATCACCGATCCTTTCAATGATCTTCGCTCCCATGTTTTCTCGAGACGTAACGCCGACTACCATGCCATCGCCGGACACGGATACTTCCAAAACCTCAAATTCACTAATGTCGTCGATGATATGGATCAATTCACAGAGGAAGGTGTTGTTGCATAACTCATGAATGTACACAATACCCATTGCACCAACAGTCAGCATCGATCCGTCGTGTGATAAATCGAGTGACCGACCAATTGGATGCCGTTAATTTGCTGGAGCATATTACAATCCATTCCTGACTTGGCATACAATCTCGCATATCCTGCACCAGAGAGGCCATTGGAATATTCGCGAGGTGCACCGGCTGCTAAGTACATGCCGTCACCTGAGGTCGCTATGTCATGTGTAAAGTCATCATGACTCGTCTCGCCGACATTCGAAGAAACGGGCGTATGCAGCATCTTTCGAAATAGAAGTTATTTACCTGAGCCTGAGCATCACTCGAGCAGCCAGTGATCACTAAAAATTCCACAAAGCACGCAGCAACGATAGTCTTCCATAAGACGGGGGAAGGAGCGAAGGAGGCTTTCAGGAACTTCATTTTGGTAGAAATTGTTGTGGTGTCTTCAAGATACTAAGAGATGTTTGTGAGTACTTTTCCGTGTGCCTCAATCTTTTGAGTTTTTGGTTTTCGGTTCGCAGTCAAACGAGTTCTTTTTTCGAACTGCATTATTTAACATGAAGCGAAGAGGCCATCGGTCTTAGTTGCTATGTATCTTATTCGGTCTTAGTAATTATATTCAATCACCAGTATTACTTTTATTCTAACATTTTTGTAATCAAGAATTTCCATTACAATCGAATCAGCCGGATGAATAGCGAACCTTGTTCACACAAAGAATCATACGAATGTAGCGAGATGAAAATTAACGTAATACTTCGAAGTACTTCGACGTACATAACTAAAATACAAAAAAAAATATTTTATTAGAAAATTTTACTTCAAAGTATTTGTTTTATTCTTTAATATTATCTTAGTAGTTATGTTCATACTGGTATAGATCTTTACGTCAATGAGGTTCGGTGCTTGCGTTAGTCATTCGGTTACATCATGGTAATGGAAACTCTGCTCGGGTCTTCAAATATTGCTTGACATTTATTAAATAAAGTTTCTAACTAGACCTAATATCACTCTTCAGAAGTTCAAGTCCTGCACCTCCTTCCCAACGAAATTGATGAGTTTACTTTTCAAGCACTCGTTGCGATGTTTAATCCTTGTCTCAAACAAAAAAAATGTCAAAAAAATCCTAGTTTGATATCTGAAAATTCCACTTAGGGTAGACAGGATAGAACCTGACGAACAAAATATTTTAAGATTTTATGTCACTTAATACCAGTTATCGCGGATGACACGATCACTAGTGCTTCTAATTCGAGTAACCTCGCCAGGAATATCATGATTTAACCATAAATTTTGTAACCTTTCAAAGCGTTCAGCTTGCAAGTATAAAGGCCGCCCACGTTTTAATTCTACATCTTCTTCTCCGTGTTCGTCAACATATAAACTGGGGCTATAAGCAGATTTCTCATTATGGAGCAAAAGAGTTGCACATTTTTGTAAAAGAAAGAAAATACCAACACCAGCTCCGTTGTGTCTTGCATGGAGAGTGCACTGCCCCGGTTCGTTACTTGGACGATAATAAAGTCCTCGCGAGCGACTTCCGGCTAACATGACTTTCCCAGTTAGCATACAAATTGCAATTTCTCGCCCACTTGCTGAATATTCATCATCAGAACTGCTATCGTCATTACCTGAATCATTATTATTATCTGGCGTCATAAACTGCATGTTAGAGACTGTACTGTACAAGTGGACAAATGAGTTGGGAAGCCTAATTAAAGCTTGGTCATCCGTACTCGAGTATAAACCAAAGTAACTCAGATCACGAGCAGGTGCTGAGCAAAACCCAACTACTTGGTCATCGTTCAACGACGAATCTTCGCTTGCCATACTAACGTCTTCGATATCTTCTGTGCCATTATTGTGTTCAAAATTTGGACACGCAACTTCAACAGATTGTGCTGATGGTTGCTTGGCATCGTTTTCAATGGTAACCCTAACACTTCCACAGTCAGCTGATGTCATATGAAGACCTTCCTGAAGAGTTGAAACTTCTTTCGTCCAAAGATCAAACAACGCCGGATCAAAGCTTGATGGTAACACGTCCAGGTACTTGATTATTCCCCAAACATCATCATGAGGTGGCATGCCTGAGGAATCTGATACTACTTCTAAAATAGAGCATGCGGTTCGACAAAACGGAATTAATCCACTTGTAATTGTTTCTAGATCAAGTGAAGATGAATTATACTTCTGTATGATATCAAGATCAGATTTTCGAAGAACACTGTTGACAGCAATCTTCATTATCGAATGAGTCTTAATTTCCTGAGGTAATGTTAATATTTGCATAAGCCTTGCAATAAGTAAGACGCCTGCTATATCATGCGCAACCCGAGCACTTTGTTTCGACGTTGTTGCGAACAATATACCTGCGAGTACAGTTAAGTCCCAACACAAAAGTGGCACGTACTTCCATGAATATGGCATTTTGAGATTCTTTCCAACACTTCGAACCCATTCTGGTAAAGAGTCATCATCTTCAGAATAGCGGGTGAGAAATTTCATTGTGCGTCGCCATTGCAAATGAAGATTATGTGAAACTTCAACGCCTCCAAGGTGATTCCATTGTCGAGCCACAAAGCGCACCTCTTCGCACGAAAGAGAAGCTAAGGCACGACCTTCAAGCACTGTGGACAAATCTCGAATACCATACTCCATCAACATCAGCGAATGAAAGCAATCATACAACTTCTTAATTTCATGTTTGTTATGATGAGATGTATAACCCAAACATGCGCCAAATATTGGAACAATCAAAGGGTAGGCACCGTCGATACGGAGAGCGGACAAAAACCGAGATGAAAATTGAGAATCGCTAGAAGAGTTGTTGGGAGAAACCAAACTACTCAGGTGATCAAGTACACGATATACACAAGACGATCCTGTGGCTTGAATAGAATTCGGGGGTCCGCTAGGAACGATTGGGCAGACTATATTGCACAACCGTTTACAAAGAGGGCAAAGAAACTCCCCTTGGTCTAAGTTTACAGCATAGCGTCCGTCGAAAGACAAGTCGGCAGCATGTCTTTGATGTAGCGAAAGCGTATGCGCTTCCTAAATATAAAAATGAGTAACAAACAGAAGACAACATGCGTTATAGAACTTGAACATACTTACAACACATTCCATATGAGCAATATGACCACATAGTTTCATTACTGGTCGGTTGTAACCCCATTTTGATGTACCCACTTCATCAGCGAAAGAAAGAATGGGTTTACCTCCTGGAGTGCTAGATGATGCGTACCCTTCTATTCCACTAGCATCCACCTTAACGCGAACACGCTTTCCATGCACATTTTCCTCTAATAAATGAACGATTGATCCTGTCTCAAGATGAGCAACTTTTGGCGATTCCACATCGGCATTTTGGCGTAAGATACAACCCGTAGATCCCACTACAATCATTTTTCGGGAGTTGCGTCGCACATCTTTCATAAATGACACACGACTACTCTGAACGTGACCTAGTTTTCCCAAAATTCCATCAGCGCTGCCTAAACGACATATAATACATGACGACTCTTCTTCATCGTCTTCACTCTCAGGCCAAGAGTCTAATTGGGCTGCAACCATTTTTTGTTGCTGTTCCTTTATTTTTTCAAGTGCCCTTAATCTAGCTCTGTTTTGAGCAACTTTTTTGGACTGCGATAAATCATCTGAAACTTTAGAATCAAGCCATAACCCCGGAATAGTCAACATTCCTGAGACAACATCATTTGTCGAATTCAGGTTCTCCACCTGGTCTCCATTTGATGCCCACTCTTTGGCTTGAGAAAGCTCACAGCCGTGGGCTAAATACCACACACAACGGAGATACCACTTAAGACCACTTGATACAAGTGCTCTTGCGCCATTTGTTTTGGAGTCATCCTTACTATTATATCCGTGCTCAAACAAAGTAGCAACTAAACCTAAAGTACTTGCACGATTTACTCCGCTTCCAGTTGTAGTATAACGGACTAGAGCAGGGATTTCTCTGTTTTGAAGTGAACTTGGAACATGTGTTAAACGAAGTAGAAGATTGCTGGAATTCGTGCATGAATGCATCTGAAGGGTAAGAAGCTCTAAAATCTCTAGTACATTGGACTGTATGCGTTTGTTCGAAGCTACTTCGTCATTATCCGCGCATTCTATTACTCAAAGATACAGTCAGTATCGACAGATAAGTAATATCATAACTTAGTTAAATGAAATAATTACCTTCAGCTGTGGATGGAAACCATTCACCACCGCACACACAGTACAGCGAAAATCTTCGAATAGCTGCATCCATTTCAGAAAGATGAAGCAATTTACGCGTGTTGTAAAATCGAGGATGACATTCGGATAACTCCTTTTCAATAAATGTTGTGATAAGGCATTAATTAAATTTCTACTTGAGCATAAAAGTAATTAGTACATACCTGAACCAAGGGTAAAGCATGTCCGTCTTTCCCTTTCAAAAATGAATTTCTTAGTGCAGCAATATTTTCCATAGCAATTTGATGATCCTTCCGTGATAAATGCCAGAAAGTGGGGTCGTATTCATAGAGTACTTCTTCAATATCCGATTTGAGTGACCATTGAGGTGCGGAGCTCGCTCCGGCGCTTGACTTTTTCACAGCAATCGAGCGCAATATGCGCGAGAAAACAGCGCGAAAATTAGTTGGTGCCTCTCCTACGCGACCTTCGACCCCAGAGAGAGCAATATCCATTGCCTCACTATGAGATTTCGGCTCAGTAGCAAGAGTATGAACAAGTTCCCGCTTCAGTGCTCGTTCTAAGTTGGTGTCATCATCATCACCTATTGGTGGGGGCGGTGGAATTTCAGTCACTAAATGACACACAGAAGTGAAAAAGGCTTCGGCAAGCAATGGAGCATGGTCCATATCTTGTAAACTGGGTGGTTTTGCAAATAATTTTGGATCGTTGCCATTACTCTGCAAATCGCAAAGATAGCCATCCATACTAAACCTATTAAGCATGATATTCAAGACGAATTCCGGACTATCAGCCGCGATGTATTGTAGTAGCAGCAGATCTAGGTCTCGAAATGTTCGACACAGTTGAAGCGTCCCATAATGCACAGCCATTTGTTCCACAATCTTTCCATTTCGTGGCCAAATATAGCGTTCAATTTGCTGACTTGCAGCAATGCACCTCAAAGGATGATCTGCTAAACTATGCCGGACTTTCGCCATAGCGATTCGGGTAGACACTCGGATTTTTCTGGCTTGTCTGTCCTCAGAAGGGTTTTGCCAGGTTACGATACAATTTTCGGGATTTATGGAATCTGACAGTGTCATTTCCAATGTTTCCATGTCGTCAAGAATTGGAACACGCCACCAATCTGGATTCGTTTTTCTTTCTATATTCGGGATAGGCACTGAGCAAATTGCCAAGATACACCGAGCAATGGCACGATGCAACGGAATGTGAAAACTCAAAGGACTTCCACCATAGGGAGAATGAGGGACACGGAGCCATTTACATTCAGACTCCTCCAATACGGCCCGTTCAACATCATCAAATTGTGACTCTAGTATTCGAACCTGTTTTGCACAATCTAGTTGAAGATAGCTTTCAAAATTTATCACGTGCAACGTGGACCGCTGTGGTAAGCGTTCACCACCAGGAACTTGTAAGCCTGTCTGAAGAAGCCCTTCGCAATACAGCCAATACTTTATCTCCTTCAAAAGGGCTGCGATCAGTGTTGATAGAGCAGAGTGCACCGCTTCATAGGATAAACCCGGTTTAACGGTCTCGCAAAGAGCATCGCGAGTTCCAGCTAAACTTAGTGATAAACGAAAAGCATCAACCCATCTTTCTCTCTGTTCATATTCAATATGACCACCACTTGTTTTTCGTTTTAATGAATTCATACCCTGAGCCATTCGGAGCAAACGCGTCCACACTGCCGAGAAACTTGGTGTTATATCATTTTCGTTCTCATTGCATAACAGACCTAACGTTGTGCCCGGTGTTTCAAGCAAATATTGCAGGTCTTTCAAAATATGTGGCAATCGCTTATGTTTCGTACTTCGACTATTTAGAAATTCGTCATCTTTTGCAGCTGGTAAACAATTCAAAGCTGGATGCTGACCACCCTGATAGAGCAAAGGTGTCATCGAATTTTGGTCATCTACAATCGTGTTTTGTAGAAGCATCTTCACTTCTTTAGAGGCTCCAAGCAAATTTGAATGGACTGCCCTAGTAACCGTCAAGTAAAGTGGAAGTACAAACGTGCTCATCTCATGATTCTCCGGCAACAAAAATTCTTTTGTGTTCCCATCGTCATCATTTTCTAGAAGAGCAACAGCTCCTTCTTTAACGCTCAATGCATGTACAAGACTTCCTGTGGTCAAAATTTGTACACTAAAACCAAGCGGCGTGTCTCCTTCTGTACCAATGCCAGCACAAAATAAAGTGCTTAATGGTCTATAAGCAACACTAGCCAAGGCTGCAGCAAATCGACTTTTAAAACGCAAATCGACTATGAGCGACATGAACAAATTATGAATCGAGGCGCGGAGACTCTTTGTTGGATATGGATCAAAAAGAAGAAATAGATTTAGCGGTGAGCATGGAGCACGAAACGAAGCTACGCTCAAAATATGACGTATGAGGTCATCTGGTATGGTATGATTCATCGTTGCAACTCCTGATATCGCGTAGAGACCTGGCAACTCATGCGGGTTTATGGAATGAAGCAATAAATCTGTTTGTTGATGTTTGCATGTATCTGTATCTACAATTATGTAACTTTCACTATGGAACCGATACTTATTCCTTGAAACGTCCGGTGTTAAACAATTCAGTTCCAAATAATCCGTATTCCTAGTGGCTACTATTCCCCAGAGAGAATGTGGAGATTTTCGCAACTTCTTGTCGGGCAATATCCATGGCATGTCCGCTTTGTAAAATCCTTCGATAGTCCCTACATCCAATAGTTAGGTATAGGTAAATAATATGCTCAAAATTTCAAAATCATGTCACAATTTAAAAACCAACGAACCTGATTGCTTCATAAATGATCTAGAATCGTATCTCATGCAAAATTGATATAAGTCTTTCGCACGCTTACGAGTAAGGTAACTTGAGTTTTTTTCGGGAGGAAATGCAATGTATCGTTTCATAGGATCAGTCGTTCCTGCCCAGCAAGGTATTTGTCTCGATTCTGGCCAAACGTTGACATCGGCGAAAACTTGATCGCCTGCAAGCACGTCAACTAAAGCGTGGCAAACGAGTGCGGAAACTCCTGGATGTGCTGTAGATATTTCGCAAAGCCATGAAAGTAAACTTTTAGCACGATCTTCAGCAATTAATTGTACATTAGAAACAACAGAGCAGTGTAGGCCTTGGTTCTTTAGTTGCAAAAACCCTGCCTCCGCGGCTTGAAAATTGTTATAGGTTTTCACAAGGACTTGGCCCTCAGAATCCACAAGCTGAGTCATATATTCTGCTTCGTTTCTGTCAGGTATAAACACTTCCTTAGGTGTACTTTCAGCATTATTTTCAAGACGTGACCTACTTGGAGGGTGTAAAGCATCGATAACTTCATCAAATGTATGTACATCATCATTATGTAAACGTAGATGTAAACTGTAACCTTTAGTCAGAGAAATGCTATCGTCTGCAGTAAGAATTGAGAGAGGGTTGAGACTGAATCGAACATCATTATTTCTAAAGCCGTTTGGACTGTGTAGACGAGCTAGAAAATCATGCTCATTCGCGCAACCCCCCTGAATTTTACAAAATTGCTCTGCCCAACGATATCGCCATTGAGATAAGTCTGATCCTATTGCTGTTCCATCAACTGCTTCAACAATAGCATGAACAGCAGCTCCAATAACAATAGCGAGGGATGCTCGTAAGGCCAAAGGAATATTCCTTGCAGCATCTTCTCCTTTTGCTCTCGATTTGTTACTTGCTAACACTGCCTCCATATACGAAGGAAGCGATGACTTAACCGGGCATGGAGTACATTGCGCCATATCTGCATCATCTTCATCGATTATTGGCCTATGCTTTGGGCAGCATCCTCCAATAGCCCACGCCTCTATATCACCACAATCACAACATCCGCCAGGCGAGCTTTGATGGAAGCTCACTTCATGTCCAATATGATCACTTGCCTGAAAACAAGAATCGCAAAGCACACATGTCGAGTCAGTTTGACAGGTCCGACAATTCCACGCCATATCCCCTCTTTTAAAAACATAACCACATGGCCTTGTCGGAAGTTTACCTGTCGTTTTATCAGCCAACTCTTTAAGAACAGATACCAGATTACCACCATCACTAACATTAGAAGCAAATGAATTATCCAACTCAAAATATGCTAGAACCATGGCATCTGCCCAAGTTTTTGTCTTATTCGGAGCAGCTCCAGTAAATTCGTTAAATACAGCTTCGGCTAAGACGGATAAACTAGGAAAATGACATAAACTATTCTTTGAATTCTTACTGTTTGTCTCTTTCGCAGCAGAAGTTGAGGCATGATTCGTAATAATCTGCTTCAAATCTGAGTCGGCAGATCTTGCCAATAAAATAAGCTGTTCTCTAACCTGATTTTCAAGCTCCTGTTGCTTTCCTGGCAAAAGACTATTTCCGTCCTTATCCTTGCCCTGATAATTTAACAGGTACTGATGCTTTGGATCGGACGTTGGCAAACTCCCACCCGGCACAAAATGAAGCGACGCTGGAAGCACAGATGCTTTTACCCGACTGCCGTTAGCAAGTTCGTTCATTGAATTCAAAGTCATTTTTTTACAAAATCAAACTTGTTATGTTTCAAAATATAGGACAGTACCACGAAGGAGGTATAATATAATTTCTCTCCCCTTTCAAGCGACAGCAGCAATTTGTGTATTTATATCATGCACTCTTATTATATATGTATTTATATAACTTTTATGCAGGAGAAAAGAGCCCGGCCAAGTAATAAATAATAGACTCTGCCCTTTCCAGCGAGTCTCGCTCTCCTCCTCCTCCTCCGTCAGTAGTGTATGTACAGTGTATCGTCAAAACGATTTATCAAGTCTGTATATCGAGTTCTGGATCGTACGGTTGAAAAACTATTCTGTTTTGTTATATTTTGTGTGATT
>Ga0213867_1001126_pt1 | contig 11934 bp, 10 predicted proteins | sample PICome_12_FD_160120 | JGI IMG/M metagenome (GOLD analysis project Ga0213867, IMG submission 160120) | Coastal seawater microbial communities near Pivers Island, North Carolina, United States - PICO540 | ecosystem: Environmental > Aquatic > Marine > Coastal | place: USA: North Carolina... | reverse complement strand
AAAATGTGAAAACTTTGCATCATTAAAACTTTCGTCAAACATTCACATTGTTTGCGGTAATGACTGACGGGATGTACAAAGTATTTAAATAGTTACCTGAAGGTAGCTCTGAAGGTTTCCAGGAGCTGGAAAATTACGATAATATTTACAAAATTTTGAACGCGTGTGATCTCAGACCTTAACCAAAAATAAATATGAACTGGTATATTTCGGCAGTTGCGCTCGAAAAATCGCATAATACACACTAACACCAATTGGTAGAATTGGAGGTCATGTCAAATTATTTGAGTTCACGCATTTTCATAACCATATTCTTATCATCTATACTAAAACAATTACAGCGCCTTGCGCTCAATTCGTGATAGCCAATTTGAAGGAAATTCATACTTACGTATTAAATAGTACACAATATATTTCGCAACATTATTTTATATCCACACACGATTTTGTTCACAAAGCCCGCGAATCTTCTCCATGGCTAAATTTGTTGCTTCTAGCATTTTCTTATTCTGTTCCATTGCAACGGCAACTCCTTCATCATTTGCTGCAGCCTCATCTTGCTGGCGCTCCACCGTCAGTTGATGCAACTTTAACTTTTGAAATTTTTGTACTCAAACTTTGCATTGCACTTTCATAATCCTTCATATGAATGAATAAATTTGCTAATTTTCCTTGCGTGGTGGCGACGCAAAGATGATGTTCACCGTAAAATTCCGTCTGGCCTTTCAGTAACAATTTATAGCTAAGAATCGACTCTTTAAAGTTCCTCAATACTGTAGATTGCAACTGTGCTAACTTGTCCAGAGCGCCTAAAGTGTGTGGATGATTGGATCCGAAAATATGCTTTTTCGTATGATAATTGCTTTGCACGTGTTTTGTAGCTATCTTCTTTCGTTCTTCGTGTTGACTCATGTCTTCTCCGATGCCATTACTGGAGGAGTAAAGATTCCACTCAAGTAATATATGAGCGACATTCAATCGGACACTTGATAACAGAAGCAAATGCGTCCCGCTGCTCGCAATACCACCCTTTGCAGCCAAGGCGGCATTCACAGCATGCCAGCTTGTATGCGATTCTTGTTGAGAATCAGAGGTGGTGCTAAGAGTTCTTCGATGCGAAGATGGTTTCGGTACTGAAACTCCATTACCATTGAAGGACGACGTATCGTCAGCATCACCTAATAGCTCCTCCAGTGTACGAAGTGCATCTACCGGATACTTACTTCGATCATCTTGTATGAGCTGTCTTCTTGCATGATGCATAAAGTATTGCGCCACGCCCATGTTATTGCGTATACGAACTTGCAGTAAAAATCTCTGTTCCTCTTCATTGAGACCAGTATTACTGCGATTAGATGCATCATTTTCATCATCATTGAAACTGTTTGAATCTTCGACTTCCGCCAATGCTCGAGTTAGCATATCATAACAAACGTCCCAATCACTTGCTTTTGCAGCTAGGTCGGCCCTTGTCAAATATAAATGAACTCCCTCCTCCGCGATGTCCTCTTGTTCGGGAATCAGATGATCGTCATTCACTGCTCTCTGATAGTCTTGGATATAATAAGCCAAGTTTGCCGCTTCTTCCATAGCATTTATCTTGCCGTTTAAAAGATCAAGCCTGCGTTGTGCATCTTTCGTGCGCTCGTCTTCGTCACCAAGAACAAATGAATAAATTTCTAATATTTCGCTAGATGATACAATAGCCATTTGCCACTTCTTGACATAAATTTGCAAGTTACAGATGAAATCTAATGTCGATGCTATACTCAACCGCAATTCGTTATCTTTACCGGACGTAGTTCGACGAAGAATTGATCGATAAATGCTCAGTGCTTCGGTATAATACTTGTGAGCTTTACCAAGAGATTTTTGACTTTTCGACACATTCTCACCAGCGGAATCGAGATATTCCGCAAAACTGGCGTAAGCAAAACCCAAATAAACGCAAGCCTTTGCTGTTCCCTGGGAATCTTTGCCGCGTGTAATTTTGCTTAACCGCGCCGCCTCTCGAAGCGTCAGTATGCCAGTTTCCAAAGTGGTATGTGGATTCGCATTCTTTGTTTTGGTATTGCCATCTACTGCCGCTGGTGAAGATATGGATTGAATTAGAGATAAACCAGATTTGACCAGACTCGCCTACTCGCGATATGATGGTTATTTAGGGAAACATTACGAATATCATGTAAGAATTAAAAGTTGCATTCAAGTACTTACACTAACAAATGGATGGTATTCACCAAGATATTCTCTCGAAAATTTTGCACATTTTTGAAAGTAAGACACTGTAAATTTGTTTTCGATACATTAATAAGCTCCAAGGTCTTACATTTAACGAAAATTGAGTATTGTAAACGTACCAGCATCATTATACAGGAAAAACTTATAAAACAGCACACCAATATTATATAATGTACTAGCATATAACATCCATTGTTCGCTCTTACGATTCGGGTTAGGATTATACTTAATTTGTTTGCTAGTTCGTTTCAAAATTCCTTGAAAAATCTGCAACGCATCTTCATATCGTCCTTCATCCACAAGACGTTCAGCCTCCGTATAGAGTCCGGCATCTCCCGTATCATTATCGCCACGATTAGTAAATTCGGTCTCGTCACGGTAATAATCGTCCAAAGTATCGAACGTCGTCTCGTTCATGATGGTATCACTATCCGAACGCACATGGCGTCGCTGTGTAGGTGGAATTTCCCTCGTAGCATTGTTTTGTAATGCGTCGTAGAGGTGAGCGTACGAATCGTTGTCGCCGGATACACTCATTTGGAGTTTGGTTTCCTTAAAATACTTACTTCGATGAATGTGATGGTATTCGTGCAACCGGCAATGATGAACGGCCTGTTCTGCTAAGGCGAAGGCGGTGTGCGTTCGTGGTGGCTGCTGCACCAAAGTGTTTCGTGCAGTATGAGCGTTGAGCGTGGAAGAGGAAATGGAATTTTAAATTGATGTCGATATAGTATCGAAATGCTGCGTGAATACATTAAGATGACATAATAATAACTCGCATTCCACTAATAAGATTAAAAATTACACGTATATATTTATAAACCTTGCTTATAACATTTATCACCATGCTTACCACGAGTGTTGTAGTCGGCTTTTATGTACATTGTACATTTTGTATTAAATACACACGTACCGCCTACTTCTCACTTAAGTTCGAAAAAATTATTTTTTCATAACACAAAATATAAAATATAAATGTAACATGTTACGAAGTGCATCCAAACAAAAGAATTTCTAATTCTGCAACCTGCAACTGAAGACTGAAGACTGAAGACTGTTACAAGAGAAGATAATGACAAAATCATTTTTGGATAAAATTAGAGTAATATTTTTAAGACTGAATAGCGCGAAGATGTCCACCAATAACAACACCCCACAAACTAACACAATGTATCGCGTCATCAATTAAAAAGAATAAAAAGAATATGAGCACCTCAACAACGTTTCAAAGAACTTATCCACAACGATTATAAGTTTACACGTTCAAAACATTGTTCATGTTCTGAAGAAGTTAAGATTTAATTTTTCTGTAACAAAAGGAGATGTTCTTTAGTTGGTTGTGGTAAGTACATAGAGAACAATGTCTTCGTATCGACGAAGAGCGCGCATTTTTGCTGATTGTACAAGTATTTGTAGTCCATCAAAATATAACTCTTTCAATATTTTTATTGAAATGAAAGTATGCAGCTGAAAAATATGAAGCTCCTTTGCAGCGTTTTTTTCTCATTATCAAACACTGCAGCATCGAAAATTCTTTAACGCTCATTAAACCTTCAACGGGCAAGAATCCATTACTAGCCAAAGCTCTATTCACTGCAACTGCCCGTATCCTCTGCTCAATATCTAGGAGAAACATAATACACCGAATGCAAAGAAAACTTTTTCTCTGCACGTGCTACAAAATCGAGCGATAACATTTTGTAATGAACTTGAATTTTCGAGATCTGACTCTATTACTAAATCGACCTCTATATCTACACCGATCGATGGAGATATGAAATTCTCTTTCTTTGCTAGCTATTACCAAACTTGGTAATTTTTTTCTCGCGATGCAGTACCGAACCAGTCAAGATGCTCGACAGAAATCAACCTTTCGTCGAAGACATTTGAAAGGCATCATAACTTAAAGTTGAAAGAATAGCAGATAAATGTGTAGTCTTCAAGATTATTGGATCTTTGATTTCTATAAAAACTCACTGTCAAATAAACATTTTTGGCACCATACATGTACTTCTTGGCAACAATATGAGTATCAAACACTATTTGGCAAAGCTGCTGATGAATCGTTTATGACTAACGTCGTCAAATAAACAATAATGATGGACATTGTGAAAATACACTGAAGTGACTTACATTATAAGAATTTGACTTCTTAAGAAAGATGCTAGCGTTTAACAATATGTAGTGGATCATCTACTAAAGTAGATGTATTAACATGTATTAATAAATCTAGATCTAGATTATGTGAAGTGTAAAAGTAAATGCTTACAAACATAAATTAACTTTGAAAATGAGCCAAGAACGAGAGAAACAAATCATACATTACAATATTCTTTGACATCTCTTTCTCAAGTAGCCCGGCTTCTTGGTAGATCAAACCCCTTCTTGGCAACAACTTAATTGGTGACTCGGAGAAGTTATCTCTGGCTTTGCAATGACAATTCAAATATGTTTGCGCTGTTGATACAGAATCTTTCTCAGGATTTTCGAAAGGGTGATTCATAATTTAATAGTGTGCGCAGACCGATATACTGCTGGAAGATATTATGATATTTATGAAACATAACGATGTTCAGGACTTTGGTACACAGATTTCCCTAATTTGATTGAGATACCGCGAGCGTAAGATAATAACGAATTGAAATGCAAACGAGCACGATTTCATAAACTTGACTTAAGTTGCCTTTATAGTAAGTAAGTTTATTTTTTCGGTAATTCATGTAATCCTGATAACGGTTAATCTATATCTTATGATTAAGTTTGATTTCTATCAAGAAAATCTAATATCTTTTATATTTGAGAAAGCAATTTTTCTCTAAATCTAAGCACCCGCAGATAGAGCATATAGTTTGGAAAATTGATTCTTACTCTGCATGCAAGAAATGATTCATACTTTGCATGCAGTGTTTCATAGGCGTAATGAAATGAAAATATGATTTCGTAAACATCATGTTAACACGGAACAAACAATCTGCTTTTCCCTCAACCTTATACCTTGCGAGCTTGTTTCACATTATTCCAGCGACAGCCTTAAAGCATAATAAAATCAATACAAACCTAGCGCCTATTCCTTTGCGCCGGAATTCAAAATATACGAATTGCTTTCTACTCCAACGTAAAACAATGAAATTATCGTGACGTGTAGAAGTGAACAAAACTTTAGTGGGTGAGCTGGTCGCAATGAAGTTAATAATAGACGAACAGACTGAAACCTTGATAAATTTGACACGAGAGAGCATAACGAACCGTAAACTTGATCAAATTATTGCATTATTGAACGTGAAGTGTCCTAAACTTCTCGAAGGCTTATGTAAGAGACGTACAAACAACGTTGTAAGCAAGTTAAAACTACGTTGCTATCCAAGAGACGAAGTTGTATTCGCACAGGATGCTGAAGCAGATGCATTCTATACTGTTATTCGAGGAGCCGTTTCAATTTATGCTAGAAATTCCACCGCTGTCAATACCACTCATGAAGAAAACATCGACCATAACGAGCTGTCACCTAATTCAAAAAAGAAAGAGATTGAACCTCCAATAAATATGGATCGATCTGAAAAGTTTGGAAGATTTTTAGTACAGCTCCCGCCCGGATCTAGTTTTGGGGAGTTATCCTTTAATGCTGATGGTAACCATTCTAAGAGGAGCGCCGGAGTTGTAAGTGATGGCAGTCATGGTCAGCGCAAAGTTTATACTTCGGATAATCGCGAGATTGAAGCATCAGATGTTGCTGTTTTGCTGTTGATACCGAGTGATGTTTATTTAAAGGAAATGTTTGGAAGGGACATATCAAAACATCAAACTAAGGAAAAGGTTGACTTTCTCAAATCATCATTTATTTTTAAAGAGTGGTCGGTTGATCAACTAGTTTTCCTATCATACGAGATGAAAAAATACGAGATTTCTGCAGGCACATCAATAGTTTGTGAAGGTTGTAGGGCTGAAAATGTTTTTATTATCAAATGCGGCAAAGTTCAGATATCTGTAAAGGTACAACGAAATGGAAGACACAAACAGAAAAATATCGGGACAAAGATTGAAATCGCTACATTAGGAGCAAACGATCTCTTTGGCATAGTAGAAGCACTAAACAAATATCCAAAAATGAAACGAACGGCAGAGGCTTCAACAGATGTAGTAATATTTTCACTTTCATCTAAAGCTTTGGTATCTTTTTTGCCCCAAGTTCCAAGAACTCAGTATATGCTTGGAAAGCTAGCTCGTGCGAGGATGTCGTGGGAAGAAATCAGGGCTGACTTTGCCTTCAAATTTCCATCGATGACACTTTGCCTAAATTCCAGGTTTCAACGAGAAATGTCTGCTTACCAACTATCTCCGAAAATGGCTATGACGACAAAAGAGTTAAAGCGACGAAGTGAACGTTCCCTCATACTATACAAGGCGTTGCGCGATGCTAGATCTGCGTTCCGACAATTTAAAAACAAAGGTGGAATTGAAATGCGTGGATCGCGTATAGCAAAGAGTGTAAGCATAACATCTGCAAAGACCTTATATTGATTTCGGATATTTTTTCTCACCTAACCCTTCATAGTTACTGTACAAATCAAAAGGGTTTTGCACGAAAGCAATCATTGTTGCACGTGAAATTGAAGATGACGAGCGTCATCATCAAGCAGAAGAGCTACAAGAAAACGTGATTCGATTGCTGTCCAGATATGATGATGGGCGATTTGATGAACGTAAAAGATCTAATGTTTCGCTTATCGCTGGTATTTCAAAAGAGGATACTTGCAAATCATGTCCAACACATACAGAGTTGTCACATGTCAACACACAATTTCCTAACGGTGAGAAAGAATCCGGGGATATGCCCGAGCAGCGGATTGCAAAGAATTGCACCGACGATCAAAATGAAGAAGTTTCTTTCGAAAACAGGTTTCCGTTCGTCGAGGATCTTTTCAAGAAAGCCGGATTATCCACCTCATTAACTTTATCACGAGGTCCTTCAGAGGTTGTCAAATGCGAAAAAAATGTAAAATCATTGTTATGTTCTTAAATTAAATGTTAAACTGAATGCGTGAATAAAAGATCATTACACGTCTAATGACGGTGGAGAAAACAAAGAGATTTTTCATGAAAGGTACTGAACCTCTTATCTCTCATTCCAGCTCGAGAAACTCATAGGAGGATCCTCTGTCTTCGGAAAAGGGACATTCTGAATTATGACTTCTCCTTTGACTCACAAAATTTTATCTTCATTGCCAATTGCGAACCATATGTATATACACACGTATTATTGGAGTTTCGAACATGTGTAAAATAACAAATATTAATATTATTAATAATACTTCGAAGTACATGTTACATGTACATCTACAACTTTCGTTCACTCGAGAAGAAGTTGATCTGTTGTCTTATGAATCAATTACAATTTACAATTGTCGAGAAAAAGTGCTTCGCACATACATACGCGTTGTGTGCGGTCATTGTCATCGCGCATATGTCCTCCTGGCCGCCTGACATCTCTTTATCGGAAATCACATGTAACCAATTCAAGGTGCATGTTCATTGTATGTACATATCACGCCAAGTCATAATGTTTTAAGGAGAGAGAGCTGGAGAGAGGAAAAGAAAATCAATGACACAATCAAAAACCTGATATCTCCAAACCATCATCTGTGCAACTGACTTTAGAGAACGCAAAGTGTAAGGAATATGAGTTTGTTTTGTGAGTGAAAATGAAATTGTTTATGCTGCGGACGATTATTCTCTTTTTCTTCCATACGTGCATATCCGCAAAATTGAAGCAGTACAAACAAAATAACCTGAGGCAACGCAATTCAGCATTAATCCAGGAACAGCAAGCTTCCGATGCCGTTATGAGGATCGAAACGTTGTTCCTTAGTGAGATGGATGAAAACATCGGCACGTCACAAAATGGGAACATGTTTGATTTCGTTATGGTCGATTCTTCTTCTTTTGATTCAATCCGAGTAACTTCGATTGATATAAACACAGCTAGCATAACTGAAATTGCATACGAAGTCTGGTATCGAAAAGGTACATATGAGTTTAATAGTCAATCATCTGCGGGTTGGTATATGGTCAGCTGTGGAAATACTATTGGACAGGGACTTGGCATGCACACTCATTTAGAATTACAGTTACCTGTATACTCTTCGTTTGAAGAGCCTCGATCGGCATTTTACGTAACGCTTGTGGACGCATATCTTGTCTATTCCATAGGTACCCAGTCGGGTAATGTTTACACCAATGATGGGACGCTAGCAATATTAGAAGGCATTGGTCTTACGTATCCTTTTCATGTAAATTTTCCTGATCGAGTGTGGAATGGCGCCCTGTATTATATCGCAGAGGAAGAAAATACAGTCATACGGAGTTCATTGATTCCGGACGAAGTTTCATCATGCGAGCGACCATCAGGTCATCCCACTTTTAATCCATCTACTAAGCCTTCTTTCGAACATTCTTCGGAGCCATCAGGTGTCCCATCCTTACAACCTTCTCCAAAGCCATCAAGCGTCCCATCCTTGCAACCTTCTCCGGAAATATCGAATTTTCCATCCTTTCAACCTTCTTCGAAACCGTCGAGCATCCCATCTTCGCGATCGTCTTCGAATCCTTCCAGCATCCCATCCTTGAAACCTTCTTTGAAACCATCGAGATTTCCATCTACGCAGCCTTCTCTCGAGCAATCAAGCATCCCAAGTTTTCATCCATCAGACGTCCTCGTAGTCGGTGCAGGATTTACTTCCAAACCATCAGTCTTTCCATCAATTGATTTATCCACAGGACCTTCTGTCGCTCCGTCAGAAAATCCGTCACTTATTCCAAGTAACATTCCGAGCATATTACCTTCAAATAATTTATATCCAACGTTAGTTGGTTCGTATAGCCCTTCAGTCAGTTCTCTTCCTACAATAACACTTAAACCTACACTCAATCCAACAAAAAGTTTATCATTATTACCAACAACAAGTTTGGTTCCAAGTATTTCCTTTCAACCTAGTGAAACAGACAATCCAAGCGTTTTTCCGACATTAAGTGGTGAACCGACATTGAGCTTCGTCCCCAGTTTATCGTTTGCGCCAAGCGAAAAACCAACATTGTCGCTACAACCGTCACTTTCCAAAATACCAAGTTTACATCCTAGTACTAGTTATCTTCCAACTACAAGTAATGCCCCAAGTGTATCATTCACTCCAAGTGTGCAACCAACGCTTTCTGCAGAGCCTACACTTTCGATGGCACCAAGTTTACATCCAAGTTTAAGCCATCTTCCAACAATAAGTAGCGCTCCAACCGAATCGTCCGCTCCAAGCGTCCAACCAACGTTTTCTACAGAACCAACGCTTTCGATGGCGCCAAGTTTAGATCCAAGTTTAAGCCATCTTCCAACAATAAGTAACGCCCCAAGTGAATCGTTCGCTCCAAGCGTGCAACCATCGCTTTCTGTAGAGCCTACTATTTCGATGTTGCCAAGTAGTAATGCTCCACTCATACAAACGTTTTCTGTAGAGCCTACATTTACAATGACACCAAGCTTACATCCTAGTTTTAGTCATCACCCTACAATAAGTCTTACCCCGAGTGATTTTATACATCATCAATCGAACTTTCCGACCGTTTTATCGAGTTCGGAACCAACAGAGAAAAGTTCAAGTGTAGTCATTGTAGGCGTGGTTGGCGCTGTTGCTGGAGCTGCAGCAACTGGTATGTATCCTAAGATTTCGAAAAGTTTGCTTGCGAACCTTCTCAACAATTTTTTATGTACACAGCAACTTCATCAGCGGCAGCCGCAGCAGTGGCTGTGCCGCCACAGGGAGCGCTTTCTACTCATATACATATAGGCGATATGAATGTCGGTGAAGAATCTGAACATCAAAAACAAATGCGTGAGAAAAAAGAACAAAATAAACGAAGTAAGGCGCTAAATGAGAGATCAAAAGCATATTTGCTTACAGCCAAATACCAAGCAAAGAGAAAACTAAGTGTTGGCAGTTCCTTTGACTCATACCATTCTGAACTCAGTACTTGTAGCGTAGCGGAATGGAATCATGCTCAACAGCTAAAATTTATTTTGTTGGACGGCGACCATAAACCAATTCTTACTAATGAATGCCCGGCGCAAAATCAGGACAGGATGAATGAGGAAAGTTCTCTTAAGATGCAGTTTAAGTTTATTGAAGCTACCCTTGTCAGCAATTGCGAATCTGACAAAGATCATGCGAGAAAGAGCCCTGGTTACACGGTTATTTGCTAATTTCTTGTTACGATGGTTCTTCAATAGACTTACCGTGGTTCAAATCTGTCCTTACATTATATAGAAAGATGAGTAAAAATTGGTGATTCATGAACTCTAAAAGAAGACATTTTGATTAATTGTAATTCGTCATAGTTTGCATTGACCATGCCATTTTAAGCGTTCCCGTGCCCCTTTACCACCAACGTCAATTTTTTCAATCTTTTCTTCTATTACTTGGCATTTTGTTGTCCTCGACAAAAGATCTAGGATTGGCATTGTTATCTATGGACAGTACTTTAGAACAATATTGTAATAGTTAAATTTTATGTTGTCTTCAGCAATTGAGCATTTGAATTGGCGGATATAATCAATCAATGCAATTATGATCACCCGATCTCATTATGTATATGATTGAGAGCAAGCATCTGACCATTCCACCCATTGTGTGACTGAATCCCCATTTCTTGCCATTAAGGAGACACAAAAATAATAAGAATGAATCATCTCATTTGTAAATTTTTTTGTTATTTTATTAAAATTCGCGTTACAATTATACATCACGGGCGCAACATCTGCGTCCTTTTGAAAGCCGTGTCAATGCAACGTCGTAAGTTAAGCATTCACATCGCATGAGTATTCCATCTGGCTCAAAATTAACGCTGAAATCAATCCGTATAGTCCAAGGTTACCGGCAAATACCTGAATGAGTACTGTTCCGACAAATAAAGCATCTCCAGTGCTATTTGCCTGACCCCCAGCATCACCAGTGAATCCCATTTTCTTCCAGCTCGCTGCCATTGCACTCTGTGCACCAACCGACCTAGTTCCAGCATCTGCAGATATTCCAATGGCCAAACCAGATGCTAAACTGGACAAACCACAGCATAATCCGGCAGCAAGATGAGCCCACCCAGTAAATTGCGAATAAGTGGCATATCCTGTCCCTGCATCTGGTTCCGACAGCTTACCGTTAAGAATGACAGCAACAATGAGACCATATATTCCCAACACACCGGCCATGACCACAGGAATGATGTTTTTCATCAACAACTCAGGCGAACGGATTCCCATTGCCATTATACCTTGTCCAGCCTTGGCCGTACCGAAAGCTCCTCCGAGGTCTAACCAAGAAAAATGTCAGAAATTTAACGGTTTAATGGATACAAATACATCAACAACTATTTCCGACTTACTGGCGAAGACTACGGCAGATGCACAGCCCATGAAACCCAGCACAGGTGCCCAATCGGCGCACAGATATGATAGTGCATTTTCGCTGTAATTGTTATCACCCATGTTTCAAGAGCTGCAATTGAGTGAGTTATTTTTAATTAGTTATTTAGTTAGTTAGTAAATATGGGTGAATTGCCGTACAACGCAAATTATACAGGGGGGATTTCTTGGCAAGACCAGACGGTGAAGGTTTGTGCAGGCTAATTTCATGACCCAATGATCCATCGCCAATA
>Ga0213867_1001124_pt1 | contig 11936 bp, 7 predicted proteins | sample PICome_12_FD_160120 | JGI IMG/M metagenome (GOLD analysis project Ga0213867, IMG submission 160120) | Coastal seawater microbial communities near Pivers Island, North Carolina, United States - PICO540 | ecosystem: Environmental > Aquatic > Marine > Coastal | place: USA: North Carolina | collected... | reverse complement strand
CGCCTTGCGATACCATTTCACTGCTGATGAATCATTTCGATCTATGCCCCGTCCATTTGCATACATCCACCCAAGTTTATCTTGCGCTTCTTCATGGCCTTGCTCCGCTGCTTTGCGATACCATTCCACTGCTGATGAATAATTTTGATCGACGCCCCGTCCATTCGCATACATCAACCCAACATTGTATTGCGCTTCTTCATGGCCCTGCTCAGCTGCTTTGCGATACCATTCCACTGCTGATGAATCATTTTGATCGACACCCCGTCCATTAGCATATATCCATCCAAGTTTATCTTGAGCATCAGCACGGCCTTGCTCCGCTGCTTTACGATACCATTCCACTGCAGTTAGATAATTTTGATCGACGCCCCATCCATACTCATATGTCATTCCAAGATGCAATAGAGCATTAGCATAGCCTTGGCCCGCTGCTTTGCAAAACCATTCCACTGCTGATGAATAATTTTGATCGACGCCGTGTCCATTTTCATACATATATCCAAGATATGTTTGCGCTTCAGCATGGCCTTGCTCCGATGCTTTGCGATACCATTCCACTGCGATTGAACGATTTTCATCGACGCCCTGTCCAATTCTATACATCAATCCAAGATTACATTGCGCATCAGCATAGCCTTGCTCCGCTGCTTTCCGAAACCATCTCACTGCTAATGAATCATCTTCTTCCACGCCGCATCCATAACGATACATCCATCCAAGACATGCCTGCGCATATTGGTCACCCGCTTCTGCCATTCCTTTAATATCTAAACTCAGTGCCTTCCAATAAAATACAGTGGCTCTTATTCCATTCTTTTCAACTCGACTCGATACATAAGACGAAAACTCTGGATCTGATAAACGACCTTTCCAAACATGTACTACAGCGTTAGATTCAGACTCTGGAGCTTCATTGATAAGTTCGCAAGCCTTCTCTGTATCAATTTTCCTTCTATTCATTCCATGAAGATATTCATCTAACTCAATCATTTGTATTTCATATAAATATTTTTCAATTTTCTGATGCGGATCATGCATTCTTTCCCTTGGTGTAGCAGAAATTGCTCTACCATGGTTCTCCCTCTCCAATAGTTTCGCATAACTTAATCTTCGCTGCTTTTTTGCCAAACGGTTCAGATAAATTTGCGCTCCAGTAAAGCCGCTATCCGCTGCTTTCCGAAACCATTCCATTGCTGATGAATCATTCTGATCGATACCCCGTCCATTCTCATACATCAATCCAAGATTTCTTTGCGCAAGTGCATTGCCTTGCTCCGCTGCTTTGCGATACCATTCCACTGCTGATGAATCATTTTGATCGACACCCCGTCCATTCTCATACATTTCTCCAAGATGCTCTTGAGCATCGCCATAGCCTTGCTCCGCTGCTGTGCGATACCATTCCACTGCAGTTAGATAATTTTGATCGACGCCCCATCCATACTCATATGTCATTCCAAGGCGAAATTGAGCATTAGAATAGCCTTGGCCCGCTCCTTTGCGATACCATTCCATTGCTATAGAATAATTTCGATCGACGCCGTGTCCATAGTAATACATCTCTCCAAGATATGTTTGCGCTTCAGCATGGCCTTGCTCCGCTGCTTTGCGATACCATTCCACCGCGGTTGAACGATCTTCATCGACGCCCTGTCCATTCGCATACAAAATTCCCATATAGAATTGCGCATCAGCATGGCCTTGCTCCGCTGCTTTCCGAAACCATTTCACTGCTAATGAATTATTTTTGTTCATGCCGTGTTCATAACGATACATCCATCCGAGATACGTTTGCGCATATATGTCACCCGCTTCTGCCATTCCTTCAATATCTAAATCCAGTGCCTTCCAATAAAATTCCTCGGCTCTACTTTCATCCTTCTCAACTCTACTCGATTTATAAAACGAATAATCAGGATCTGATAAACGACCTTTCCAAATATTGAATATAGCATTCGATTCAGAGTTCGGAGCATCAATAATCATTCTGTAGGCTTTATCCTCATCAATTTTCTTGCGATTCATTCCATGAAGATATTCTTCTAACTCAATCATTTGTATTTCATAAACATATTTGTAAATTTTGTGATGGAGATCATGCATTCCTTCACTCGGCGAGGCAAAAGCTGTTGGACCGAAGACATTCATGATCTACAAATATCAATTGTTATAATTTTTCTTCTCTCGTGGGTTTTGTGGGACTTTTTAAAATTTTGTGGGACTGAAATTGGATTTGAAAATGCCAATGCGAACTTTAAACGTATATTGATATAGCGCCGAAACGCGTCACGCGGTACAGTAGACGTCTACTAAAAATCTGATGAAAAACTTTTCTAGAGAATCGACCCACTCGTGATATAATATTTTTTGTGATACCCTCCTTCAGTGATATGTTGTAAGGTAATTAAATAGAAACGGCGCGTGGTTTGTTTGATGAAAGTGTAGCTCAAGGGACTGAAAGGTTGGTGGAATTGAAGCAGCTCTTAATCAGTTCTTTTATTTCAAATTAGTGTGCACGAGGGAATTGGTTAGATGTTAGGACATTCTACTTCAGTGTGAAAGATGAATGAGGTTAGTACATGAGTAAATATTGCAACTTTAAATCGAGCCAGTGATGAAGAGATGATGCAAGTTGCCGACGCAGCAAATGTAGAGTTGATACATGTGTAAGGAACTGTTGGTGGTATTCGTCGACATAACACGACCATATCGCAAACATTGGTTGAACACTAGCTCCCTATGACTTTATCCAGTAGTAGTAAAATGAAATATACGATGAAATGAGATAACCCGTTATCACACCTAGCGGTTACATTTCCAGCAGTTTATCATATCATTTACAGTAAAGGTACATGCAAGATTGCCTGCTTGTATGAAACATATTCATATGATTGAATGATCTATTAAGTTTTTTAGGTTTCTCTTGCAAAAGTTAGACGTCTGGTAACGTTATAAGCAATACCAGTATGGCTGTAGCAACCGAGAGGATCCCTCGAGGTATATCGATGCCATCAACTTCGTTTCTGCACGGAATTTCTAATTGACCTTGAAATAAAACTAAAAATGGAACTAGCACGAGCACAAATGTCTGGCTGCTAAATAGACTTGCTGCTACAAGTACAGCTAACGCTAGTATTTTTTCAAATAGTGCACCTGTTCGTCCAACTGAAGACAAAACAAGACGACCACCATCAGTTCCTATTACAAAGCATTCATTTATTAATGACAAGTATCGAATCATTTGCATACTGGTTTTTGAAACTTACTTCCAAACGGTATGAGGCTATACCCGTTAATTAGTAGACTGGAAAGACCGGATATTACAAAGGGGTGCACAGGGATGAGTTTGTTCAAATCTGGCGCGGATAATAGTGTTGTGCCAAAAACATTGTCAATCAATCCACCGCCTAGTGCGCTCTGTTTCAAAAAGTACAGTGGCACGCTCGGGAACATAGAGTAAGTCGCGTCGTCTGCATACGCCGTTAGTTCTAATCCAAGATACATGACAGCCAAACTTGCAACGATGCCTGCTATCGGCCCAGCGAGAGCAAAATCAAACAAATCTTTTCTATTTTTCGCTGGAGTTTTCAAAGAAGTGATAGCTCCCAAAGTACCGAGTTGAGGTGATGGGATAAGAGTCGGAAATGCTGTGTCAAACTGAGTACACCATGGTTAGTTACCAACTTACAAGTCAAGTTAAAATAAAGGATCACGTACCCCTTTAGATATGGCGACTAGTTTATGTGCCGCTTCGTGTACAAACTGAACACCGATCATACTAAAGAATAGTGGTTCAATCAGAGGAAAGAGCCAATCCAAATCAGTTGGAAAACCTGCAGCTTGATCTGCTTCGAAATGGGCCATAATAGATTCATTGAAAGTAAAAAATGCGCTGCTCAGGGAAAAAAGGAAAAACAATGTAATAAGTGAAACACTACTCGTGATAAGAGGATTAGCTGTTGGGCTCAAATCACGTCCACAAATGAACAACACAGGATCGCGGTCCATGCCACTCATCATCTGATCATCGCTCACAGGTGTTGGATCTGAGATGTAAAAAAACTCAACCTTATCAGCTAAAGAAGACCGTGACAATCTTTCATCAATAGCTTCAATCATCATGTCCAAATCTTCCATACGAGGACTGCCTCGCAAAATAAAACCACCAGGAACCTTTTCCCCTCTTTTAGATGGCACAGTGAATGTATTAATATCCAAAACATCTTCAATAAAAGTTTGGACGTCCATTTCTGTCGGTCCAGCTCCTTCTTTGCGAGTTTGTTTCGGTAACATATTCTCGACGTAATTGTCTTCTCGACTCTTTGGCTCATTGTCGCCAAATAACCACGATCCACCGCCTTCATCTTTTTTCGCAAGCCCATCCATCTGAATTCCATCACTTAACATTGGCTGATTCTCCTGTCTCTTTAAAGTTTTATCTCCGTTCTTCTTTGCTTTCCAATCTTCCTCGAAAGACTTCATTACAATCTCCGTCACATTCGACGTTCCACGCTGACGTTCATTCATCTCACGCACAATGGGAGGTAGTCGCATATAGCCCTCTTCTAAACGCCGAATTTCCATGCTCGTTAAAGGCACGAACACTTCCATGCTCTCGCGCTTCAAGAGAGAATCGGCAAAATATTGATCTTCATGCATTTTTATGGCAAGAGCTTTTAAATCATTGGAGTTCTCTAACCCAGCAGCCTTTGCTACAATGTTAAGCAGGAATTGCTCTGTTTCGCGTAAGGTTGCTATTCGGTCATCAAGTTCAGCTTTAGTAAGAGGAACGTACGCGTATGGGTTGTTTTCATCGATACTTTCTCCATTGGAAGGTGTAGCCATATCCACCTTTGATTCTTTTTCGTCCTTTCGTTCTAGCTTTTTCGTCAACATATCAATTTGGTTTTGTATATCAATCCTTTGTTCAGAGTTTGTTTGATTTTTCTTCAGTTTAATTTCTAAGTTTGCAATTTTCGATAGCGTTAATTCCACATCCATCCTTTCAGCTAACAATCATTTCAAAATTCATTATATTCCATACCCCTAATCTACAATCTGAATGCAATCATTCCAACGTACCTTCCAACTTCATCCTAGCTGCTTCTCTACGCAACTTCTCAGCCTCTTCTTGAGGAGTCAGAGCAACCCGTTCCACAACCGCAGTCGCAGCCTTCGTCAAAGTTGCTGCTTCATCCTCTTCCACAATTCCCGCATCCTTCTCATAATTGGCCGCAGCATCCACAAAAAACGGAACATCATCACCATCCTTATCACTCTCACCATCACCATCACTGTCACCATTTCTACCTCCAAACATTCTACGAAATAGCAGCAGTTCCGTACTACTACTACTCCTACTCGATGACACAGATCGTCTGACTGCATTCCCTACATATTGCAATGATAAGGTCGAAGATGTGGTGGGGCGATGGATATGAAAGGCATGTACACTGCCAATCCAAGTTGTTGTAAAGAGTAAAGTCCACCTCATGTTACAGCAGCAGCAGCAATGATGATGATGATGGTGTAAGTTACTGGTCGTGTGATTGGTACAATAATAAATTACAGGGTGTCTGTTGGATGTCGGTTCGGTGCCCTCCTCTCAATGCTTGCTTGCTTGTAGTTTAGATGAAAATCTGTTTCTCCCTGTTTCGTCGTTCGGTATCGTCGTCCCTTCAGCCTCAGCGGTACGGAATTTGTATGATGTGATGTGTAGCTTCAACTTGTTTCATGGTGAGTTCGGATCGTGTCGACGAATGCGAATGTTAAGCGAAGTGTGTCTGAGATGTGAGGTGTGTACTGTGTACCATACTGTGTACGTGTGCGTATGCATTCATAGAGAGTTTTTGCTTCTATCGTGTACTTACGGTAAATTAGGAAATGTTCGGATTGTATATTGTATCGTGCAACAATATCTCAAACTCAGAACTTCAAGTGACAAACTAATCCCGATATTTTTGGTGTTGTATGTCACACGTGGTGAACGGCAAGTTGTGTCTTAATGTATTACGATGGACGTGGACGTCAGAAATAATTTGAAGCGCCCTCAGTTCAGCTGCTATCTAACGAATCATTCATCTTCCCAAGAACATAATATGACGTGTGATTTGAGAGTAAACGACGGTAGATATATTAATAAGACTTTACATTAAGTAATAAGATATTTGCGCAGTACAATTTGAGAATGAATGTTATTCGAGACAAAACATTTTATCAGACATATTTCTTTATTCATATCACGTCAATTTGTCATAGTTGTGAATGGCTGCCATGACTATATCTCATTTACTTCCCCAAAGTCATCAAACTATCTAAAAACCACCAGGCATCATCATACCAGGTGGAAGTCCGCCCATGCCGCCCATTCCTCCCATCATTGCCATCATCGACTCCATCTGTTTTAACATGGAAGGCGGTGGTTGAATGTTAAAGTAAATTTGTCCAATACGCGATGTGAATGGTAATAGTTCCGGAAACCTTTGCAAATAACCTTGAAACTTTCCAAGAAGCCAAGTATAGAGTGCTCCAGCTTTTTGCTCACGTTCAACAATTCCTAGAACCGACGTGCAGAAAATCACGAAACTCTTAATTTTCTTTTCCTTGGCAAAAAACTCAGTTGCCAATTTTTCAAAATTTCTGCCATCGGACTTAATGAAGGCATCACTCAATGCATTTGCATCCCTAAGATTTTCAGCAGTCAAAAACGTAAGGACCGCTCGACACAATAATAAATCCTTTTCACCCTTTTTATCCACGCTAGACAAACGTTCATTAATCACTTCCGGCTCCTCGGCAAACGCTGAATGCGAAATCGACTCAGCTCGATCACCAGCATTCCACATTGCAGACGCCAGTGCCGAATGCATCTTCAACTCACCGAAACGAACCGTTCCCATCAAATCAGTCCATCTTAACGCCTTTGCCAAATATTTACATCTCTGTTTATCCTGAATCGCATCCCGAGCTGGCAATGCATCCAATCCATTGGCAAACATTTCATCCATTTTGTAAAATTCATTCAAATTTTTTTCATTCACCTCCAAACGAACTTCTAACATGGCATCAGCTGTTTCTAAAAGAAGCTGACTGGCCATTCCGAGCAACAGAGAGTTGTTTCCTGACAAAAGCTTCGTCGTTACCGTACCTGCCACCTCCATTAACCTAGCACCATCTCCTGACTTGACACTCTTTCTTACCAAGCTCTGACTAAATAAATACATGCAATGAAATGCAACACAGTGTAAGATACGTTAGAAACATCCTGGTCTCCTCATACATTTGGAATCCATCCATTGTACTTACGCTAGTTGCAAAGCCTCATAGGCCGTCGTCTCATCGAGTTCACCATCGTTCAAGAGAGAAGCGAGACGTGACGAGACGGCATCCGATGAGTTTGAATTTTCACGTCTCTTTTGGAGTTGTTTGGCACGTCGTTTGGCTGCTGCACTCATAATCGGACTCTCTTCTCTCTCTGTTATTGGTCAATAATGTAATGTGTTGATGTTGGTGTTGTTGTATGCTTGATTATCGATTATTGATACATGTATCATTCATCATTAATTTGAGGCGGAGGAGCAGTCTTCGTCTCGTACATTGTGTACGAGGCACAAGCATGCGGTAAACCTGCATACGATCCAGTGCGAGACGGACGGACGAACGGACCACGAAAATTTATAACGTTAAACTTTCGATATTTACGGGAGATGGTAAAAATCAATCCAATCATCTATGTTGTGAAGGAAGGCAATCATGATGTGTAGAAGCAATGAATATGTTTAGTACTGTGTCTATCTCTTCAATTGAGATACGGGCTTCCGTGAGCGCACATCGCCCTTATGATATGCTACTATGGCCTATGACAATTGTCCAAATGGCTTTGTGTCCATGCCATGATAAATATTACCAAGTATCATCTACCATCCTGGTGTTGGGTCCACTATTTGTATTGTTCTTTAGCGTAACCAAGACTTATTTTTGTTCTTTGCGAAAGATGTGGTTCATTGCAGCCTAACGATCATATTTCAAATATAAGGAGATTATTATGATTTTACTTTGTACAATGGTTCCCAAGGTTGAATTGGAGATCACTATTTAAAACTGAATACTTCAAGTACTTAGTAACAACGTTGAATCAGAGCTACCTACTAATTTAACTTTGACTTGGGCATATCTGTGTATGGTATATGCAATATTTAGTCTCCCACTAATTGATATATCTTAAGACCATTTGAACACCCATTCGGTTTTGATAATGTTGCCAAAGGAAATCCTTAACTAGAATGGGAGTGGCCACAAAAACCTTAGATAATTTTCAGAAGGCAAAGTCAAGAAGCCTCCAGGTACAGTTGTCGATGCACAAGGACTTCATTTGTATAGTAACTAATTAATGAGTCAGTGTACGAAAATCATCATTACGGTTAAACCCAGTCCATTTGTACCTTTCTCTTGATTTAAACCTAATACTTACATTTCATGGAGTAAATGCCATATAGAATCCTAATTATATAAGCATATATCCTCTGAGGCCTAGACACTCTTTTGGGTGGTATTTCCATTGGACAAAGCAATTTGCATTTTTCTTGAGTCTCTTCGAATGAAATGACCAACGTACACACACTACGATCAGAACCCATCTGTTTCGCAATCTCCAAGCAACATTATACATGTTTGAATGATATGTTTAGTTGACATTCATCGAGGAACATTTTACGCAAGAATTTGATACAAGAAACCTTATAGCTGATCCAATTTTCAAGATTCTATAATTGACCTTTATACGAGGAAATATAGACACGTGTACTCTATAGAAGGCACTCTACTATCGATGTTATCTTGAAAATCCCCCTGTCTGTGCCAAAAGACAGAGTTCCTCTTCGAAACGTAATTTTTGCATCTATCTTACGTGGAGTGATTCTTTGTTTTATCACTGAGCGAATTCATCCCTGCAAAAATGTACAATATAACGTGTGGTTCCAACTAAGCTTCAACCCCAAATAGCTAATAAATACGAGAATGCAGCGGTATTGAGAAACATTCGCTTCTCAACAACATCGATCAAAGAAGAATCCACAATTTGCTTTATATCGATGATTGACCAATGGATACCGAAACGCCCATCGTTCGGCATTATTTCTATTGAGTATTGAGTGGCCAGTGGCCACGTCTAGGGTTAGCAGAGCGCGCGGGTTTGAGTGGCATCCTCGATTTTTGTTGATTCGTTTCATTAATCAGGCGTTATTTCTAAATGGATTAAATTTTGTCTACATAATGTTTCTAGATTCGCCAAATAAATTTGACTCCGAAAATGAAATCTCGATCCACAGATAATAAGACCGATTGCAAACGGTTGCTAGTCATCTAGTTGTAGACAACAGTTGAACCAAGACTCGCCAAATTTACCTTAAATAATTGGATAATTGAATTTTTAGCCAAAATTTTATGGAGATATCTGCGCAACCTATACAAACAAACACACGGCTGTAGTTTTCAACAAAACAACACCCTGACAGTCGATTACATTACTTTGAAACAATCACTCGAATCGTAATCTTATTAGTACTGTGTGCCCTTAACAACTATCCCCGATCGCTAGAGAGCAACGGATCTGAGCATTGAACGTATTCTAAAAGCAACGTACCAAAGGTTAGTTGATAAATATTATCTCAAGAAGTTATTATCACTCCAAAGGTTTTAATTGAGAATGAGAATAAGCGATGACGAGATCATTTTACTTGTATTTTTTGTCATTAATTTAATTTGTTAATGTTTATCAATCACCCCACCTTCTCTCATTCATTGAAATATCCCGATATGCATAGTATTTTTCGAAGGTGTGTCATGACTTCCCAAGGGCAGCAGCTAGAGTTAGAGCTAGAGCAAGAGCTAGAGCAAGAGCAGCAGCAAAAACAACGTCACGCTCAGCTTTCCTCACGTCCAACTGCATATCCACCTAGCGGTTATCACCATTCTCTTCCTCATCCTCCACCACATGTAACTTACGGCTCGTATGGATATTCTCCCTATCCGTTGCCGTCATACTATCCTCTTCCTCCGCAACAACCACCATTTGCGTATCACCATGCCTATCCTACTCCTCTGCCACCTCAGTTACCAGCGGTAGTCCCTTATGCTCCACCTCTTGCGCATCCTTCGTATCAGCACTGCAATGGCAGTGGCAATTCAGGAGGGAAGTATCACGATTATCGTCAGGCGATTAGCCACTATAATAATCTTCTTGCCCCTCTATCATCTTCAAAATCTGACCGTCCTAGCACATCCACTAACATTACGCCTTCACCAAATCAACAACAGCAAAATAGTTCTCACCACAAACGTTTGCGTGATGAACCTCGTGCAGCTTATAAAGATAAACAGGTATCTCCAGCACGCCGATGTATTTCCAGTCTTTCCTTGAAAGAAGGCGACGACACGTTGGATGTGAGACACGTTATTTCTTTATCCATGCCCGAGGATAACGAATGCCTTAGCGACCGCCAATGCTTTGTTCGCAGTAGACTTGTAGAGGCGTTTTGTGCAACTGAGGAGGATGTCACTGCGAGACATAGCAAAGGGGCGCAAAAATTAGCAATAGGGCAGGTTGGATTGCGGTGTAAATTTTGCCACGGTGTAAGTCACAAAGAAAGGGCCGAGAGGGCAGTTTGTTATCCGTCCAGCGTAACGAGGATTTATCAAACAGTAGCAGATATGCAAAGGTTTCACTTTGAGATTTGTGCAAAAATGCCAAAGGAAGTTAAAGAGGAATACGGGCAGTTAAGAACGACTCGACCAAGGGGTGTTGGCTCACCACAAAATTATTGGGTTATGTCGGCAGAAGCCAAGGGTCTCGTAGATTCTGAATTTGATGGTATTCGCTTGTGTAAAGAATTGCCGATGACTGATTACATGCAGCTTTATCGTCAATCACTGAATAAAAGTGACGCAGAATCAAATGGAAAAAGAAGTAGAGAATGCCGTTCCTACAAGACAGTCTCTGAGCAGAACAGTAAGGCTGCGTTTCGGAAGATTGTCAAACCTCTAGTCAAATCGGAGACGACAAAGAAAAAACGAACAAGCAAAAATCAATTTACTTTTATGAGCGAAGGATCACGGGCGGTAGGAAATGAAAACAAGCTTAACAGCGAAACAATATCCTTCCAGGTAAAGAACAGTGAAAAAACCTCCTTCGAGAAACATAATAGCGGACTTAAGTCGTCGGAAAGTACAGGGAAAATGACGGCCAATGATGACGAAGCGAATATTTTGCTAATGCTCAGATCTACTCCTCTTCGGCAACAGAAAAATGATGGTACTTTGTAGATTACTATTGTACGAATTAATAAAGTTCTTTATTTTCCGTTTCCATAGTTTTTTCAGTTAAAGCTAACTTCGATCACAGGGACAGCGATGACACATACTAAATGTTTCGATCGCTAAACTATTGTCACCAGACCCCTTCTAATCTATTTACTATTGAACGGGGCGAGTTCAAAGGTATAATGAGGACGAGTTAAGTGGGTAGTCGAATGAACAGGTAACCTCCCGCGAGGGGGCCGTTGGAGAAGAAATGTAAATAGATCGGAGCTCATTGTTTGAAGAGAACTAAGAAGTTTGATGTCACTTTTACACAGTATTCTTTTCGTCTCGCGTAAATCTTCATGTCAACGAGGTTCGGAATTAAAAAGAAAACAGACCTGATTTCAGCAAATTCAACAAACCACTTCGTCGGTCGTAATGCAACAGTGGTCGATGCACATGGCATTATGGTAAAGAACGCGATGCTAATCAATGGTGACTAACACCGCATACACCCAAGTATTCAAAGCCTTATCGTCAATATTTGGGCTATTCGCAAACCCCAAAACATGTGTCATAGCCTTGTACCAGCGGAGATTCTCAAAGAGTATTGTGATCAACATTCGATCAAAGAATTC
>Ga0213867_1001123_pt1 | contig 11942 bp, 8 predicted proteins | sample PICome_12_FD_160120 | JGI IMG/M metagenome (GOLD analysis project Ga0213867, IMG submission 160120) | Coastal seawater microbial communities near Pivers Island, North Carolina, United States - PICO540 | ecosystem: Environmental > Aquatic > Marine > Coastal | place: USA: North Carolina | collected... | reverse complement strand
GATCGGATTTTTGTTGTGCGAAATTGGAAAAAATCATTTCAACGACGATTCAGAACTTCTTTCAGAAACACAAATAAGGCATCGTTTGATTGAAGAGGCAGGAATGGAAACCACTTATTATCATCCTAAACTACAAATATCTTCATTTGATCTACCTTATTGGGTACATAAGTCGATTTACGGATCGACGGAAGTGATTTGAACTTAATTAGATATATGTGATTCATGGAACAGCACTTGTGTATAATTTTAACGTTGATGAAAACTCTGTGGATATATTCAGGTTGAAGATGATGACATAATTCTGCTGCTGTGACGAAAGTTATCGAGAGTGATTTTTTCAATCAACTGGTGGGCTTGTAGAAATTAAATAAATCTTTATTCAATTTGAGAAACTTCTGTAGTTTGACATATTTATGTCAAGCGAACGCCAGCTCAAATTCTAGAGATCATTTTTTGAGTAATAAACACCCAGAACAAAAACAGCTCGATTCATATTCATCGGGCACAGTCCTCAAAATTAAAGTCGAATGAATAAAATATTCTCTAGTCGGGTTGAGTTGATAGGAAATTTTGATTTGAAAAGGCGAGTAAGATTGATTCAAAAGTAGAAAGCTTTTACTTAAGGCACTAATGATTAAATGAAGAACATCCTTATTCAATGTGGTTAGCATTTCAAAATTGTATTGACATTTTGCAAAAGAGGTTGCTAAATGTATCGCCTCAAACGCCAGAGTAGATCAGACATCTTACAGTAGAAGAAACGAAGAAACTGGCATGTAGCGGGGAAACATGAAGGCGACCTATCATAAACCGATCCTTTGATTCACTTTTTCATTAGCAATGCCATTTTGTTCTTCTGACTTTCGTCTGCATAAAGATCATTTTTATATAAAAGAATTTGCTGATTTGCCCTGTCAGACGAAAACGGAATAATGGTGTAATTGAAGTTTGATATATTGTACCCGAATGAAATAGCTTGATTGTAGATGAACTCACCACATACGAAGTCTTTTATCATCTTTATGGGGTACATTAAAATCGCCATTTTCTTCATAATACAACTTTAGCTTTGCGTAGTGTTCATCCCATGTTCTCCAACGCGAATTAATTAGAAAGACGAAACCAACGCTTTTCAATGCTTTTATTCGTTCTTTTGTCAACTTAGATTTCTTTCCATCTAAAAGCAACTAAACATACTTAGTAATGAGCTACGTCGAAGTAAAAACCTTGAACCAAATGGGATTTAAGTCAAACCTTATAATGAAGCCGTTGATTGTTCACCTATAACCAAAGTCAGCGTGAAAGGGCAAACAGGTTGAATGAATGACAACAAAGTCTTACCCAAATACCTAGGCATTTGTTCGAATAAGTACGTGGGACCTTGGTATGCCCAAACTCTTCTTTGAACTGAATTAGTTCCCTAAAACGTTTTTCCCATGAAGAATTATATGGATCCCAATCAAAGTTGATGCTTTCAAGTAAAAATATCTTTTCAGGAGTTATCTTCGTCTGCAATACAAAATGGAAGATTAGGAAGTTATCAGATGAATAATTGAAATTCATATTCTTGCCTTTTTCCCGTCCAGAAATTCTCTATAGTACTTGCGCTGTAGTTTACACCAACTTCTCAAACTACCATCAACGCAAGGTTTATTCTTGTAAATGAAGAAAAATTGTAAGTGGAATCGTCATTACTTGTAGCACCTGCCCCAAAATACGAAGCTTACATTCAGTTGAAGCTCCTTCAACTTTTCGAAGCTTTTCCTCCAACCATCCATTGACCAAACAAAATCTATGTCATTTAATAACCGGATTCTCGTATCGCTAAGAGAATTGCTTTCACCTGCTAATCTCCTAACATATAGTTGGCGTACGTTTGCTACCCACATACCGAGCTTTGTTTTATAGGGAACACAAGTATGTCCATGCGTCTCTTTGTAATCAATCAGCTTCTTCAATGACATTTCAAACTTATAATCATTGAGTAATTTTCGATCGAACGAACTCCAGTTCAAAATCTTTTTATCTGTTAACTCTTTAATTTTGGCTTTGCTCAAGGGATTTGTATAGGCAATACTATTTCGATCTGGTAATGTTATCGTTCGAGTTGGTGGTCTCTCTTCCTCTTCTATTTCCAGGAAGGTCTTAGAGTCAAGACAATTCTTTTTATCAAAAGCTTCCTGCATTCGTCGTCCGTACTGTTGACGACTATAACGTTCCTTAAAAAGCTTTTTTATTTGCTTTTTAATATCGTTTTTACGTCCTTCGACTTCATGACCACTATCTCTCAACATATTTACTATTTCTTTCAATGTCATTGACTCCATGTCCATATTATAAAAAATATCACGAATATCGTCCGATAAAGTATTGACTTTTTTAACAGGACATGACCGCTGCGAAGAGCTTTTAACTAAAAATGAATCTCCTTTTTTATAAGTTGAAGATGAATCACTCCTTCTATCCAAAAGCTTTTCTCTACTGCTTAACAGTCTCATGGATTGTCTTCTACTTGATCGGTAAGACTCACTTCGGTCAGTGAGCGGTTCTATCGCTGAAGTTTTTGTCATGTTTGAATCTAAAGAGATACTGCATTCATTCTTCTCACTATCAGCTGAAATTATTCCAATCACATCTAACTCACCTCGTTGCTTTGGAGCATCTACTTCTTCTTCTATTTTTTGAGATGAATGCTCCGTTGCTAAACCGCAACTTACCGAAACACTTCCACTAAATGGTTCCCCTTCACAAACATCCACTGGCGACACGGATTTACGTCTAATTTTCGTCTCATTGCTTCTCATTTCTTGTGACATCGTTCCTTTCTTCGACGTTCTACGGCGCTTAGTTCGCTCCCTCACAGGTTTTCCTTCCTTACTAATATGCTTTCGTTTCCTTTTGTGCTTCTTCTCGTTTGTCAGTATTCCTTCAACCTCCCCTGACGACGACGCCTCACCTCCTACATATGAATTATCATCTTTCAAATCCTTTGAATCGTGCAGACACGAGGGCTTTTTCTTCAAAACATATTTCATCTGTTTTCTAATCAACTTTTTATTCTGTTTCGTAATTTTCCCTTTAACTCCCACTTCTTTTCCGACGAGTTTAATTAGCTTTTTCTCAGTCGTTAAATTTCCATCAAGCCGTGAAAATACATGGGAACAGGCATTTCGTAACGCATTCAAATCTTTTGAATTGAGGAGATGTAACGTTTTTCCTTTCAAAACAAACTTCATCTGTTTTTTAATCAACTTATTATGCTCTTTCGAAATTTTCCCTTTGATTCCCATTTCTTTTCCAACGAGTTTTACTAGCTTTTTCTCAGTCGTCAAATTTCCATTAAGACTTGAAAGCACATTCGAACAGGCATTTCGTACACAATCGATCGAAAGTTCCTGAGGAGCAGAGCCATGCATTGGGTGAGAGAGAGGGGCAGTTTTTGGTAGAGCCATTGGTGGTCCTCCCTTGTGAGCGAGTGTAGGAAAGGTTACTTCAATTGTTTTGGTGCTAAAATATAGTATGTCACTATGTCATGATCATTATGCTTTACGATGCGAAGCTTGGATTACACCATGTAATTTTGCGATTGTTTTAGATTTTACTAAAATTTCTTCAAGGATTTTACTTGGGGTAATTCAGCAATATATCTCACCGTCTCTTCAATATTGCATTCGTTACAAAGTAGACTATAACAAAAAGATTAAGGTATTTGGAACGATGAAAATTAATTCTCTAAAAGTGAAGGTTATTTAGATTGGACTTTATTCAAGTGCGCATAAAATAATGAGAAAAGGAGCATTGTTAACTCAATTTGTATGAGAAGAAACGAACAGGACAAATAGCTAGAGAATGTATAATATTTGTCTACTGCTATTTTCCAAACAGGGTAATGGACAAGCGTGGTTCATCGATGATTTACGTGTCATGTCTTTATCCATACTGGAGTTTAGTAAACCCCGCAGATCACGAATCATTCATTACCCCTCAAACCAGATTACGTAACTTTGCCGCCTAAAAGCTTTGTTAGCAATTGAAATAAAGAAGGCAAGGATTTGTGACATATGGTTCGAAAAGCACTTGATCAGCCCAATATTAAAATTTTCGAAAGGCGAAGCGAATATCATAAAGAGTCAATTTGGCGCATGATCAATCAAAAGAATCTTGTTCTGAAAAGATTCGAATAGATTTAGGATAATCTTATCATTGCATTTAACCAAAGTTGAATCGAGATCCGAAACCCAATGAAAGTCGATGCTTTCAAGTAAGAATATCTTGTACCGGTTTGAAATACACAAAATGTAGTTTGATTGTAGATGAACTCACCACGTACGAAGCCTAGTATCATATCTATGGGGTACACTAAAATCGCCATTTTCTTCATAATACAACTTCAACTTTGCGTAGCGCTCATCCCATAATCTTCAACGCGTTCGAAAGACGAAACCAACGCTTTTCAATGCTTTTATTCGTTCTTTTGTCAACATAGATTTCTTTCCATCTAAAAGAAGCTAAATATGCTTAGTAATGAGCTACGTCGAAGCAAGATACTTGAACCAAATGGAATTGAAGTCAAACCTTATAATGAAGCCGTTGATTGTTCACCTATAACCAAAGTCAGCGTGAAAGAGCAAACAGGTTGAATAAATGACAACAAAGTCTTACCCAAATACCTAGGCATTTGTTCGAATAAGTACGTGTGACGTTGGTATGCCCAAACTCTTCTTTGAACTGAATTAGTTCCCTAAAACGTTTTTCCCATAAAGAATTATATGGTTCCCAATCAAAGTTGATGCTTTCAAGTAAAAATATCTTTTCAGGAGTTATCTTCGTCTGCAATACAAAATGGAAGATTAGGAAGTTATCAGATGAATAATTGAAATTCATATTCTTGCCTTTTTCCTGTCCAGAAATTCTCTATAGTACTTGCGCTGTAGTGCACACCAATTATACACAAGACGATCAACGCAAGGTTTATTCTTGTAAACGAAAAATATTGTAATAATTAGTTGTAGCAATTTGCCCAAAAATACGCAGCTGTAGCTTACATTCAGTTGAAGCTCCTTCAACTTTTCGAAGCTTTTCCTCCAACGTGGATGCACAAGTGGTTCTACATCCGCAGATTCTATTACGTTTGAATCCGAAACACTGCTGAGCCCATTTTTCTTTTTCCTAGCTGAGATGTTTCTTTTGGTGTCGTCCTCATTTGTTGACGATGAATCACTTCGTGCATGTAAAAGCTTTTCTCTACTCCTTAAACATCTCACGGATCGTCTTCTACCTGATCGGTCAAACTCACATCGATTGGAGAGCGGTTCTATAGACGTAGCTTCTGCCATGTTTGAATCTAAAGAGATGTTGCACTCATATTTCTCGCTCTTAGCGGAAATGCTTCTAATCGTTTCTGAGTCGATTCGTTGCTTTGAAGCATCTACTTCTTTTTCTTGACTTGAATCACTTCTTACATGTAAAAGCTTTTCTCTACTCCTTAAAAGTCTCATGGATCGTCTTCTACCTGATCGATGAGACTCACTTCGGTCAGTGAGCGGTTCTATCGCTGTAGTTTTTGTCATGTTTGAATCTAAAGAGATACTGCATTCATTCTTCTCGCTATCTGCTGAAATTATTCCAGTCAAATCTGATTCTTCTACTTTTTGAGATGAATGCTCCGTTGCTGCACCGCAACTTACCGAAACACATCCACGAAATGATTCTCCTTCACAAACATCCACAAACGACACGGATTTACGTCTAATTTTCGTCTCATTGCTTCGCATTTCTTGTGACATCATTCCTTTCTTCGACTTCCTCAGCTCCCTCACAGGTTTTTCTTCCTTACTAATATGCTTTCGTTTCCTTTTGTGTTTCTTCTCGTTTGTCAGTATTCTTTTAACCTCCCCTGACGACGACGCCTCACCTCCTATATATGAATTATCATCTTTCAAATCCTTTGAATCGTGCAGACACGAGGGCTTTTTCTTCAAAACATATTTCATCTGTTTTCTAATCAACTTTTTATTCTGTTTCGAAATTTTCCCTTTAACTCCCACTTCTTTTCCCACGAGTTTAATTAGCTTTTTCTCAGTCGTTAAATTTCCATCAAGCCGTGAAAACACATGCGAACAGGCATTTCGTAGCGCATTCAAATCTTTTGAATTCAGGAGATATAACAATTTTCCTTTCAAAACAAACTTCATCTGTTTTCGAATCAACTTATTATGCTCTTTCGAAATTTTCCCTTTGATTCCCATTTCTTTTCCAACGAGTTTTACTAGCTTTTTCTTGGTTATCAAATTTCCATTAAGACTTGAATACGCGTGTGAACAGGCATTTCGAACACAATCGATCGAAAATTCCTGAGGAGCAGAGCCATGCATTGGGAGAGAGAGAGAGGGGCAGCTGCTGGTAGGGCCATTGGTGGTCCTCCCTTATGTGCGAGTGTTGGAAAGATCACTTTGAATCTTTGAATGCCACAAGCGATGCTTGAATGATAATTCGGTTACGATTTTTGTAGCTATTTTTGTGGAAAAAATTTGAAAAAGACAAGAGAGAATAAAATCAAACAGATTCGGCATATGCGAAGATTAGCTTTAGTTTCCAGTTTGATTCTATTGATAAAACTGATTACCTATCTAATACTTTTGAATGCAGTAGGTCTTAATTTTATATACTACCGGTATCGTAACCGAATACTGATAACGATTGTACGAGGATTAGAAATTTGTTCTGTATGTTATCTAGTGTTATTGTTTTGAATATTTTTTTGAACTATATGCTTTTATTATATTAACTTCTACTCTATGGGCGGGCGACCGACCGAAGTATTGAAATCGTCATCGTGTTATAGACAAACATTAAAAGAATTGACATGGTATTAAACCATTTTGGAAACGGCAGCAGATCTTGCTTAATTTCGTACAGAGTAGAAATAGACATTACGCACTTGTTGAATGCAGAATTGATGAACCGACTACAACAATTGACTGGAATTCTAAGGTGGGGAATAGAACTTGATATATCTAAAGAAGCCAGTTATCTGCCACACTATTTGACAAAACCGAGAGGTGATCATCTGAATACTGCGTAAAATATTCAGATATTTACAGATAGATGCAACTACGGAACAAATTTTCGGACATCATGTTTTATGTGAATCCCCACTATGTAAAATGCATCAAATCTTAAATTGCAGGGAGAAACTATTTGAAGTACTATACGCCTGCATCAAATCTACCCTTTTTGGTATCATTTGTATTTATCACTATTGTGCAAAAGAAAAAATCGAGTACCGGTATGCAAAAGCTGAATACTAAAAGTACACTTTATAAATTAGTCCAATCTATTTGCAATATTCGTGTATTTTGAGAATTGTATTCAATAACCTTTTAGTGTGACGGAGATTTAATATCTAGTTATTCATTTACAGTGAGAGTGTGTAATTTTAACCGATAAATTTTGGTGTTTTGACCCTCAAAACCCTTGGGAGTTGATAAACATGTTGAAAATACGACTATTTTTAAAGTTTCAGCCAACAACAAAATCACAAGCAACAAACAGCTAAGGCTTGAGAGATTGTAGTATGTAGTAAACTCTAACGATAACTATGCAATCATTTACTAGCATAAACTTACAGTACATTTCCCTATTACATACTTTTTGACCCTAAAAATCCTAAATGCTTTCTAGGACGTAAGGATAAGTTTGCTACGTTATTAACTTTAGCCAAGTAGAGAGTCGCCAGTAGTAAGTACCCCGGGTGAGTAGTATACTTTCGTTCTACTTCCGTTCAGGAAACTAGACCCAAATCCTAACGAACCTGTGCACACGAAAGCCTTCGAAGCTATGAAAGCTTTGATCGCAGAAGATGCGTTTTGCGCCTATCCAGATCGGAAGCCATTTGAAGTATACACGGATTCCTCTTATTATCAACTAGGAGCAGCAATCATGCAAAAACGAAAGCCGGTTGCGTACTATTCCAAAAACTAACAGACGTACAAAAGAACTTCAGCACGTACGAGAAGGAGCTGTTGGCAATCCATGCCACTCTAATCGCTTTTCGTACCATGTTACTGGGGACTGGAATGACTGCATACAAATGGCTTCCGATCTGGATAGGCGCAAAACGCATCTTCTGCGATCAAAGCTTTCATAGCTTCGAAGGCTTTCGTGTGCACAGGTTCGTTAGGATTTGGGTCCCACACAAATTGGCCTTTTCCTGTGAGTTCAGTTAAGGGTTTTAACACAAAAGAACTACAGCACGTACGAGAAGGAGCTGTTGGCAATCCATGTTTCGTACCATGTTACTGGGGACTGATATCACTGTATACACCGACCATCAGAATTATGTCTACGACACAATCAACAACCGCCGTGTGTTGAGTTGGCGCCTTGTTCTTGAGGATTTGCTCCAAAACTGGTCTACTTGTCAGGAAAATACAATGTTCTGGCCAATTATTTTTATCGTTTGCCTCGGATAGAAGGAAAGAATGAGGGTGTCCAAGAAGAATCATCTGAAGTCGAGAGTAAATTTCATTCCATACTAGATGGCCAAGATCTGGCGGAATGTTTTACTCACTTTCCGTTCGATTATAACTCAGCTCCTTTCGATAGTTTCGTCAATTTCCCTGCTGACAATATTCGTAATCCAATGGATCTAAAATGGATTCAGCAGCATCAGTTTGAAGACGAACAACTCAATCACACCCACAAAAGTAACCCAAACCAATATGTGACGAAGTTTATTGATGATCTTCCCATGATCTGCTATCGTAAAGATCTACTAGTCCCTGAAAATGAATGGAGAATTTGCATTCCATCAGTACTGTTAGATGGCATGATCCGATGGAATCATGTTTACTGGGCCATTGTGGAGCGACACGACTGTACGATTCCATCAGCGTAATGTTCTACCATCCTAGTTTGAAAAATAGGGTCGATACTTACAATTTCAAAACGTGTCAGAAGTATAAACAACAAGGAAGAGCTCATGGCCATCTACCTGAAAGAGAAGCACTAATACTGCCATTTGAAGAAGTAAATATTGACCTAATCGGGCCGTGGAAAGTAACAGTAGCAGGACGAGAAATAGAGGTCCTAGCTCTCACCTGCATCGAACCCGTTACAAATTTTGTAGAACTCATCCGAATCAATAACAAGGCAGCAGAGCATGTAGCACAATAATTTAAAAACTGTTGGCTGTCTAGATATCCATGGCCTACGAAAGCAATCCATGATAACGGAGGTGAATTCACTGGTTACCCATTTCAAAGATTACTAGAAAAGGCTAACATTAAATCTACACCAACATCACCATACACACCAACAGCAAATTCAATTTGTGAAAGAATGCATCAAACGGTTGGGAATGTACTTCGAACTATATTTCATGGATCAAACGTTACCTCAACAGAACAAGCTCATCAATTCATAGATTATTCATTATACACTGCAATGCAGCACTGAGTAATAATTCACCTGGTTCATTGGTTGTCAATAAACACGTGTTTCTCAACATTTCACTCGAAGCAGTTCTCCTTGCGCTACAAAATATGAGACAAAGAAAAATACATATGAACCTTATCAAACAAAACAAGAAAAGATGGAACTATGATTATCAAGTGGGACAAAAGGTACTGATAAAAAATAAAGGACAACGAAAAATGGAAGCTCTAACCGAAGGTCCCTTTTCAATTGTTCAACTTTACACTAATGGTACTGTTGCTTTACGACGTCGAAATAATGTGCTTGAAAGAATCAACATCAGAAGATTATCGCCATTCAAAGAATAACTTTCAACCACAGAAGGAAAGAGTGCAGTATCCTGCTACACGTCGCATCCTCACATGGAATTTTGACTCACTAAATAATCTATTCTTTACTCTATTCTAAAGCTCTCATCTATCTTTACTCTCCTTAATTCCTTTAATACTAGTAAACGTAGTGACGATAGGTCAAGATGACATACTTTAAGGTGAACTTAAGTGCAAAGTCACAGTAGTTCTTACAACTAATTTATTTAGTTCTTACGAACGACCAGTAGAGTGTTCTCGTTGTCATTACATGTATTAATATATAGAAATTGCATTCTACAAACAAGTTCTATATACATATATACAGTTCAAGAAGTCTGACAATCAATCGAAGTCTTATCCTCCGACCACTAACAAGAAGTATAAATTCGACAATCCACCGAAGGCCGGAGAGCCCTTCACGTTTACCACGTCTTCTGGTAAGATCATCAAGTGGTGCAGGCTTCATGAATGGAATAACTCACATACTCTCAAAAAAATGTCGAAAGTCTCGTTCCAATGAACAGACGTCCAAAGTAGTGGGCATGGCTACTTTATTCACGGACTCGGAATGACTTCTAGGCCGGTGCCATCTACTTGACCACCACTGGCCATTCTGGAGTTTCACACTTTTATTCAATGACTGCGACTCCTCGACTACCTCCCTCTCAGCTCGCGTCATAAGAATGAGAGAAGTTCTACAAAAGTGTACAACAGATGCAACTCTCAAGTCCCTTTCAACATAGAGCTTTGCAAGCTGGAAAGCTCACGAACGTTAGCGACCTGGCTCGACAATATAGCTTCCACAGCCTGATTGATTACACGAACAGCCATGTAACGAGGAACTTCGTACTTTACAACTACTGTGACTTTGCACCTAAGTTCACCTTAAAGTATGTCATCTAACGTAAATGACTATGGCCTAACCTAAAAGAACTTTGACGTGTTCGTGACATAATCTTTATAGTGGGTGCTGGTAGCTGCAAATAGCAGATGGATGACTTAGTGAAAAGTGAAAACTCTATAGTTTATGACCAAGAGATTTTGTATCTAGAATAGCACTACATATATATAAATATAAACATGCGTCATATTGGTCATACTTCTATTTCCTGCCGTATATCGGTACGTATACGCACAGTAAATCCGTGTGAGGGTGAGAGTGTACCAAAGCAGATTTCATTCCAGCATTTTTCCTGTGGTTGATATAATCCACAGTTGCATTTCTAGCGTTGCTTATTTGAAAATGTGTTGATTCAAGAAATGAAGTAGAATCTTCGCGGTCTTCCACACGGAGATATTCAAATTCACTCGGTGTCATGCTAGTTGGACTCGTGAAATACCAATCACTGTCACCCCGTTCGTACATCATAACAAGCAAGCCAACATTTAATTCCAACTTAATTTTTGATGTCGGAAAGATTTAGTTGCCACTGAAAATTGAGGATTGTAAGTGTAGGCAATTTAGTACATCAGTCGTTACGAAAATGCAGCAAATGAATATGACCGGAGAATCTTACATAATATCGCTTAAAAGTTTCGTAATGACTGAAGAATAAGCTTGTAAACTTCTGTCATGGCAAAGGGCCACTAGATTACCTTGCTTGGTATCATCTTTTCCAGAGCCACGATCTCGTACAGGCTACGTGAAGAAGAAGGGTTAGGGTTAGACTACGTAGGAGTGTGTAGCTATATGGCTAAAATAGTATAACTACTAGTAGGCTTAGGCTACATCTACGTTGAGCAAAACCGATAAGCGTTTCGACCATTTGACCATTTCATCATACTAGTGGATCTGCTGAAATAAGTTTGACACTCCTTGTTAAAGCGTTGACCGGAACCATCCTTGGCCGTTTTTGGATCTGGGTTCGGATTTCGCGGCATTCAAAGTTCGCATTATGACATCCAAAGTTCAATGCTGAATTCTTATTGAGTCCCGAAATGTTGTACATCGGCACTCGGCACATCATCAAATATTCAAATACGCGTTGTCATATTGTAGCAAAAGACAATGGGCCTGGTCAGCAACGATGATGAGTCGACTCATACCTTTATACCATCACGTATAAGTTGCTGCGATAGGATAATCTCAGTGCTCCACGGTCGGATACAAAAGGTGTAACTATATACAGTTAGAGCTTACATGAAACACGG
>Ga0213867_1001122_pt1 | contig 11947 bp, 9 predicted proteins | sample PICome_12_FD_160120 | JGI IMG/M metagenome (GOLD analysis project Ga0213867, IMG submission 160120) | Coastal seawater microbial communities near Pivers Island, North Carolina, United States - PICO540 | ecosystem: Environmental > Aquatic > Marine > Coastal | place: USA: North Carolina | collected... | reverse complement strand
AAACGCGATGTATCGGGTGTTCGAGAAGCGTTCGGGGAGTTCTCTACCCTACTGAACCGCTACCCCAACAGTCGTTATGCGCAGGACGCTCGAGCGCGCATGGTCTACATTCGCAACATGCTGGCTCGGCATGAAATTCACGTAGCCAACTACTACTTTAAGAGAGGCGCCTACATGGCTGCTCTGAAGCGTGGTCAAAATGTTGTGGAAACCATGCAGGGAACAACCGCGGTAGCGGATGGTCTCGCCGTGATGGCACAGGCTTATATTTTGCTCCAAATGGATGATCTTGCTCAGGACACAGTTCGCGTGCTGTGCGCGAACTACCCAGAGCACCCAAACCTAATGGGTGATTGCAACTTCGATGGTGGCTTCGATATCGATGGTCTCGAGAGGTCCTGGCTGAACCAAGCGTCTTTCGGTCTGCTCGATCCGCCCGAAGCACCGCAGTTCGATTACCGCCCCGGCTTCGACTCTTAAGACTGAGCCTAGCTCTTCCGCCAAGCCCACGAGATGGGGTAACGCCTATCTCGGCCAAAACCTCGCGTAGTGATTCGAACGCCAACCGGTGCCTGGCGCCGCTTATACTCGTTTAGGTCGATCAATCGAATCACCCGCTTCACGTCGGACTCCGCAAACCCCTCGGCAACGATTTGCTCTGCGCTTTGATCTTCTTCAACGTAACGCTCGATGATCTCATCGAGCTGGTCATACGGCGGTAGATTGTCTTGGTCGGTCTGATCGGGTGCTAGTTCAGCGGATGGTGGACGATCAATAACACGCTGCGGAATGCAATAACCCAGCGTATTTCGATACTGGGCCAAGGCATAGACCAAGAGCTTCGGACAATCCTTCAGCGGATCAAAACCGCCGGCCATATCACCGTAGAGGGTCGAGTAACCCACGGCCAGCTCACTTTTGTTCCCGGTCGTTAATACAAGGCGGTGCTTTTTATTGGAAATGGACATCAACAGAACGCCACGGCAACGCGCCTGCAGGTTTTCTTCGGTGGTATCGACCGACAGCCCATCAAACTGGTCAGTAAGGCCTGCCATGAACGCCTCGTATATAGGCTCAATCGAGATGACATCGTATTCAACGCCCATAACGGATGCCTGCTCTCCCGCATCCTCGACACTCATGTCGGCCGTGTATTTGAAAGGCATCATCACGGCTTGCACGCGATCAGCCCCTAGGGCATCAACAGCAACTGCCAGTGTTACCGCTGAGTCAATGCCGCCAGAAAGGCCCAATACAACACCGGGGAAACCGTTCTTTTCAACGTAGTCACGAACGCCAAGCACCAAGGCCTGCCAAACCGCAGCAACGTCAGAGAGAGCCGCCGCAGCAACTCCTTGCGCGATTGCAACACCGCGAACCGTTCGCTCCACCCAGAGTTCAAAACAGCCCTCCTCAAAGTCCGGCGCAACTACCGCCAGTTCACCATCGGCATTAACCGCAAACGAACCGCCATCAAATACGAGTTCGTCCTGTCCGCCGACCTGATTAACATAAATCATGGGAATCGACTGCTCAGTCGCTCTATTTGACAGTACTTCCCAACGCTCTTTGTGTTTACCGCGATGGAAAGGGCTCGCGTTGAGGTTGATCAACAACTCAGCACCCATGCGTCTCGCCGCATCCGCCGGCTCTCGGTGCCAGATATCCTCACAAATCGTGATACCTACTTTGATACCGGCCATATCAACAACGCAGGGGGTATCGCCTTCGCTGAAATACCGCTTTTCGTCGAAAACTTGATAGTTTGGCAGGCGCTGCTTGAAGTATTCGCCCACCATCTGGCCGCCATGCAGTACGCCTGCGGCATTGTAGAGAGCCCCGTCGCACCGCCGGGGGTATCCGACAACAACGTAGAGGTCGGAAGGAAGCTCGCTAGCAAGCACTATCAGCGCGTTCTCAATCTGCGCTTGCAAGCTGTCGCGCATGAGCAGGTCTTCCGGCGGATAACCCGTCAGTGTCAGCTCAGGAAAAACAACCAGCGTGTCCTGACCCTCGGTATAAGCGTCACGCGATACCTGAATGACTTTCTCAGTATTACCCTTGATGTCACCAACAAAGGTATTGAGCTGTCCCATGACAACTTTCATGCACCTACTCTCCCAAATAAGAGTCTCTTGCTCGAAGATTAGTGACTGATATAGTGCATAAATCAGTCGCAAATCTGTGTACAAACGATGTCTGAAGACACGCCCGTGAGCCCTAAGGATAACATTGACCGCTCACAGGTCTTTGCTGTTTACAACGTTTACCGGCTAGTTATTGGCTCGGTTCTCTTTGCTTTGACGCTTTCCTCGACAGGATCTGCACTTGCTGCCGAAGACGTGCCAATGCAAATGATCGTCGCGGGCGTTCTCATTGTCACCAGCCTTATTATCGCGACCTTAGGCCCGCGTTCCAAGCTCACCTCTGAAAGCAGCATTTTCGGGGTCATGATGATTGATGTGGTAGCCACCACGCTCGTTGCCGACCCCAGCACGGTCGTGGCTACTGGTTTCACCGCGCTGTATCTCGTGACAGTGGCGGCCGCCAGTATGCTACTTCAAAATAGACAGCTTTCGACCCTGGTTGCCGCGCTGACCGTTATGGCAATTCTTGCAGACACCCTTTTTCACATGTCTCGAGGGGAAACCGAGCCCAGTGACTTACTCTATGCTGGCTTACGAGGCGTGCTCGTATTCTTGGTGTCATGGCTTGGCCAGATCGCCTCGGCATCATTGGTACAAGCCGAGCAGCGAGCGGAAGTTGCGACAACGCAGGCGCGGCGACTAAAACTATTCAACGACCAAATTGTCGAACATATGCAAACCGGCATTTTGATTGTTTCTCCGAGTAATGGATTGCGTCCGGTCAATTCTGCCGCGCGTGATCTACTGCTTCTCGACAGCACCAGCGAACGACCAGCGCACTTAGTCGATCCTCAACTGGCCCTGTCACTGGAAGACTGGCGCGAGGGCGATACGCTGATGCCCTCGCCGTTCAAACCGGAGCATGGGCACCGAACCCTGCTGCCCCGATTCACCGCACTCGACACGGGTCGAGAGGGCGACGCACTGCTCTTTGTTGATGATTACACGCCCATGACGCAGTTTGCACAGTCTCTCAAACTGAACTCACTCGGCCGACTCACGGGCAGTATTGCGCATGAGATCAGAAACCCATTGGCCGCAGTAAGCAATGCGGTCCAACTATTGGTAGAAAACGAGGACATGAATGACGGTGATCGCGAGCTAGCGAGCATTGTTCTGCGCAATACCAAGCGCATGAACGACACGGTCAACAATGTCCTCGAATTATCACGGCGTGTCCCTCCTAGGCTGGAGACGATCCATGTCAGCGAATGGCTGACAAGCGTTGTGAAAGATTTCAAAGAAAGCCACGCAAAATCAGCTACGCTATCAATCAAAGGGCATTTTGCTTCTCCCATTATTGCTGATAAAACCCAAATGAAACGCGTGCTCGACAACCTCATTGATAACGCACTTCGGCACAGTGAAGCCGCCAGTGGTGACCGCACCGCATCCATTGAGATCAGCGGCAGCCTGTCACCGAGGCTCTGCTTCATTGATGTCATCGATGAGGGTGAAGGGGTGCCGGAAGCAGCACAGGCGCGTCTGTTTGAGCCTTTTTTTACAACAAATCCGGAGGGAACGGGCCTCGGACTTTATTTGTGTAAAGAGCTTTGCGAGAGTAACGGCGCAGATATCAGTTATCGCAGAACGGCCGACGGCCGCAGTAGCTTTCGCCTCAGGATGAGGTCACAGCCAGAGGATGCACGGTGAGCCAAACAGTTCTTCTTGTCGATGACGAACCCGATATTCTCCAATTACTGGAGATTGCCCTGGCGCGGATGAACCTCAATACAGTGAGCGCAAAGACGCTCAAGGAAGCCATGGCCCTGCTGGAAACGTCGGAGCCAGACCTGTGTCTGACCGATATGCGCCTCCCAGACGGTAATGGACTGCGATTAGTTGAACACGTTCAACAGCTCGAGCGCGAGCTACCGGTAGCGGTGATCACGGCACATGGTAGCGTTGAGGCAGCCATTGACGCACTCAAACTTGGCGCCTTCGACTTCGTCTCCAAGCCGGTGGCACTCGATAAACTGCGCGAGCTCGTTGGACACGCGCTAAATCTGACGCGTGCCGATCATCCGTCTTCGACGCGAGATCTGATCGGCACCTCACCGGCCACCGAGAAACTTCGTTCCAAAGTAAAGAAGGTCGCAAGGAGTCAGGCCCCCATTCATATTCACGGTGAGTCAGGTGCGGGTAAAGAGGTGGTTGCGCGTCTCGTACACAGCTCAAGCTCCCGGCACGCAGGACCTTTCATTGCCGTGAACTGTGGTGCCATACCACCGGAGCTCGTGGAGAGTGAACTCTTTGGTCACCTCAAAGGTTCATTTACGGGCGCGATGTATGACAAGCAGGGTCTCTTTCAGGCAGCCGAAGGCGGCACGCTGTTACTCGACGAGGTAGCTGATCTCCCATTGGCTACGCAGGTGAAGTTACTCCGCGTACTTCAGGAGAAAGCGGTGCGGCCTGTCGGCAGCGAAACCGAGGTCTCTGTCGACGTTCGTCTGATCAGTGCCACACACAAGCGCCTCAATCAGGAGGTGGCGACCGGACGGTTTAGAGATGACCTGTTTTACCGCATCAATGTCATCGACATTGAGGTCCCGGCACTCAGGGAGCGCAAAGAAGACATCCCTGATCTCGCGCTCCACTTACTTCAAAAAGTGGCAGAGGATAACGGTGATGAGGCGAAAACCTTGTCTTCGGAAGCAATGGAGCAACTCTGCCACGCCGACTATCCCGGTAATGTTAGACAACTGGAAAACACGCTCGCTCGCGCTGCTGCCATGTCAGAAACAGCGGTTATTGGCATAGAGGACCTTGAGGAACTGACACCCGCAAGCAATCCCATGACTGCAAGCCCAGTCGTCGCCAGCAATGCTGAGGAACCCAGTGGATCGTTAGACGCAGCGACCAGTTTGTCTGCGGTGGCGGGCGATCTCGAAGGCCATATGGACTCGCTTGAGCGTCAGATTTTACAAAAAGCCATGACGGAGTATCGGTGGAACAAAACCGCGGCCGCCAAAGCACTTGGCGTCAGTTTCAGAAGTCTCAGATATCGTCTCAAAAAGCTGGGGCTGGACGACTAGCAAACTCCCCAGTTTCGACGCACCTCCGGACGTCCCACCCGATTGAGCACCAGCGAAAGATTGCGCTCACCCACACAGGTTGACCACGTGATGTTCCGGTTGGCCAAACCCTGCTTTTTAAAAACAACCGAGGCGCTCACAACACGAGTGCCTGGGCGATTCTTGATCGTGACGGAGTTCCACTGCCGCACCCGAAGAAGCCGCCAACCACCCTGTTCTTCTATCCAGATAGCGACGCCGGATCCGTAATCATCGCCGCATTGGGGACTATGATTCGTGCCCTTAGTCAGCGTGATGGGGCGCGGACAAACGTGAATTGCGCTTCGCTCGATGATGGACAGGTGACGCGCCATGAGAACCGCCGCTTGCAGTTGGTAAATGACCCGTAACTGCTGCGCGTGTGCTTTAAGCAATTGGAAAGATGGCACTGCCATAGTCGTGAGAATAGCGATGAGCGCCATGACAACAAGACATTCGACGAGTGTGAAGCCCGTCTTATGAATGGGAGAGTTCACGCTATCCAAACTACAGCTCACTGATGCAGACGCCGAAGTCGGCGGCATCTAGAGATTTGTTTTGAACAATTTGAGCGGGAAAACTGCCCGAGGGACACTCTCTTTCTCGACTTCTAACGGCAGTCGACCCCTGTCAACGACGGCTAGTTAGTTGACTTCCACCGTTGGAATACGAAGCTCTTTTGGCAGAGAGAACGTGATGTTCTCAGGTTGCCCATCCAACGATTCAACATTTGCATGCCCCTGACTTTGCAGCCAGTGAACGACGCCCTCCACCAAATGCTCGGGAGCCGACGCGCCCGCGGTAACGCCCACCGTGTCGCCCTCGCCAACCCAGCTCGGATCGATCATTTCTGCTGAGTCAATCAGATAAGCACTAGAGCCGCAGCGTTCGGCCAATTCTTTTAATCGGTTCGAATTCGAGCTATTGGGAGAGCCTACAACAAGCACAACGTTGGCTTTTTCAGCTAACGCCCTGACCGCATCCTGTCGGTTTTGAGTCGCGTAACAGATATCATCCTTTCGCGGACCTTGGATATTAGGGAAGCGCTCGCGCAATGCTTCAATGACCTTGGCCGTGTCATCTACAGACAAGGTTGTCTGAGTGACGAAGGCCAGATTATCAGGATCGCGAACTTCTAAACTCGCAGCCTGCTCCTCATCCTCTACCAGATACATCACCCCGCCATTTGACGTGTCGTACTGGCCCATCGTGCCCTCAACCTCCGGGTGTCCCTCGTGACCAATGAGAACACATTCCCGTCCTGATCGACTGAACGCCGTGACTTCAACATGCACCTTCGTAACGAGAGGACAGGTGGCATCAAAGACCTGAAGCCCTCGATTGGCCGCTTCATCCTGTACCGCCTTTGAGACACCATGGGCACTGAAAATAACAATCGCATCATCGGGAACTTCATGAAGCTCCTCGACAAACACGGCACCGCGGTTCCTGAGGTCATCTACCACCGTTTTGTTATGGACGACCTCGTGGCGAACGTAGATTGGACGTCCGAAAACTTCGAGCGCGCGGTTGACGATATCGATCGCTCGATCGACACCGGCACAAAAACCGCGCGGGTTGGCAAGCATCACTGTCATCAGTGCAACTCCGCTGGTTCCACGCGGTCGATTTTCACCTCAAACCTGAGGGTGCGTCCCGCGAGTGGGTGATTGAAGTTAACACGGACCGTGTTCTCGTCAAAAGAATCAACGACACCGGGGAGCTCTCCCCCGGCCGCGTCCGCGAACGAAAACACCATGCCAACCTCTAGATCGGCGTCATTGCTGAAGGTATGGCGCGGAATATCCTGATAATTAGCCTCTTGCGGCTCACCGAAACCATCTTCAGGGGAAATTGTGAAAGCGGCCTCATCGCCCTGCTTAAGGCCTAGCAAGCAGGCTTCAAAGCCAGGAAGGAGAGAACCATCGCCCATAACAAAACTGACAGGAGCACGATCGAAATTGCTATCAACCACGTCTCCCGTTTCGAGGGTAATTGAAAAGTTAAGGCTTACCTTTGTATTGGACGATATGTTGAGTTCGTTACTCATTCAGACTTCCCTGACTCGCTGGTAAAACTATCCCAAAGCAGCAAAATTGCTCCGCAAAAAATAGCTGAATCCGCAATATTAAAGGCTGGCCAATACCAACTTTGGTAGTGCCAGGAGATGAAATCAACCACATAGCCCAAAGTGACTCGATCGACGAGATTGCCAAGGCCACCGCCGAGGATGAGTCCGAGTGATACGCGCAACAACCGCTGTTGAGGCTCGAGACGCGTCAGCCATACCGCCACAAACACACTGACCAACAGGGCCACAGCCGCGAGGAACCAGCGCTGCCAGCCGCCGGCACTTGCCAGAAAACTAAACGCCGCACCTGTGTTGTGAGCGAGCATCAAATCAAACCAGGCAGTAACTTCTACCGGCACGCGGTAAACCAGCTCATTGCTGGCCCACATTTTCGTGTACTGATCTAGGGAGATCACCAATAGCGCCAAGATAAAACCCGCCCAGGGGTTATTCAGCGCTCTCGAAGCCAGCGACTTTTCAAGCCCCGATTTGGCCTCAGGCATAGTGCCTGACCTCGCCCTCACCCGCGACATTCGTCACGCATCGCCCACAGAGCGTTGGATGCTCTGCCACCGAGCCAATATCATCGCGACGATGCCAGCATCGCTCACACTTCTCAGCATCACTCGCGCTTACCGACACTTTCAAGCCTTCAACCTCGCCGGCTAAGGCATCAGCAGGGGCGGCATAAATATCGGCGAGCTCAGCGCCTGACGTAATGAGCACAAAGCGTAGCTCATCACCCAGCGTCGCCAACATTTGGCGCAGGTCTGATGTTGCGTACAAGATGACATTCGCATCGAGCGAGCCACGAATATTTCCCTGAGCGCGCTCTGCTTCCATCGCCTTGTTCACGTCTTGCCGTACCGCGAGACAAGCTGACCAAAACGCGTCACCCATGGCATCGGTTCCATTGGGAGCAGGCAGCTCGTACCACTCTGTAAGGAAGACAGACGCCTCACGATCACCCGGGAGGTTCTCCCAAATTTCTTCCGCGGTGAAACTCAAGATCGGAGCGACCCATCGGCTAAGGGCTTCTGCCATGTGATAGAGCGCTGTTTGGCAGGAGCGGCGCGCGACTGAATTCGTCTGTGTGGTGTACTGCCGGTCTTTAATGACATCGAGGTAGAAACCGCCCAGCTCGCCGCTGCAGAAGTTGTGAACCTTGTGATAAACATGGTGGAACTGATAGGTCTCATAGGCCTCTACCAATTCAGATTGTAGAGCCTGAGCCTTGGAAACAATCCATCGATCCAAAGGCAGGAGTTCATCACTGGACACAGCATCGCGCGTCGGTTCGAATCCCGCGAGATTAGCCAACAGGAATCTCGCAGTATTTCTGATGCGTCGGTAGGTATCGGATGTTCGCTTAAAAATTTCATCACTGGCTGCGATTTCATTGCGGTAATCCGCAGACGCCACCCACAGGCGCAGGATATCTGCGCCCATATCGTTCATCGCCTTCTTTGCCGGGATGATATTGCCGATCGACTTGGACATCTTTCGGCCCTCGCCGTCGACCGTAAAACCATGAGTCAACACCTGCCGATAAGGCGACTCATCGTAAGCACCGATACCCGTCAACAAGGACGACTGGAACCACCCGCGATGCTGATCGGAGCCTTCCAGATAAAGATCAGCGGGCGCCGAAAGACCGTGTCGCTCGCGTAATACGCAGGCATGGGTAACACCGGAGTCGAACCAGACATCGAGTGTGTCGGTCACTTTTTCATAGGCATCGGCCTCATCGCCCAGAATATCGGCAACCTCGAGATCGAACCATGCATCAATGCCCTTCTCCTCAATGCGCAGTGCAACCTGTTCGACGAGCTCCACTGTATTGGGATGTAGTGATCCATCGACCTTATTGACGAATAGCGTGATGGGAGCACCCCAGGTTCGCTGCCGAGAGATACACCAGTCCGGGCGACTCTCTAACATGGCATCAATGCGGGCACGACCCCAGTCGGGAACCCAAGAGACCGAATCGACCGCCGCTTTCGCCTGAGCTAACAAACCCTGTTTTTCCATCGATACAAACCACTGAGGTGTGGCTCGGTAAATAATGGGGGTCTTGTGTCGCCAGCAGTGCGGGTAAGAGTGCGTGAACGGCCGATGACATAGTAATCGCTGACGCGCCCCCAGTTCTTCAATGATCTCGTCGTTAGCTTTAAAAATGTGTTTCCCTGCGAAGACCGGTGTGCCCTCGAGGTAGACTCCGTTGCCACCAACAGGGTTATAGACCTCAAGGTCGTATGCCTTGCCAATCTGGAAATCTTCAAGACCGTGAGCGGGTGCCGTGTGAACGCAACCCGTTCCCGCGTCAGTCGTCACGTGATCGCCCAGCATCAGTGGTACCGATTCGTCAGAGAACGGTGGTAATACCCTTACTCGGTCAAGCTGCGAACCTGTGACACGCCCCAGAACCTCCGGCGAATCGACGCCGAACCGGCTCGCACAGTCGTCAGACAACGCCTCGGCCACGAGAACAGCGCGTGAGCCAACCCGGATCAGCACATAATCCAAATCTGCGGCAACACTGACCCCGCGGTTGGCCGCCAACGTCCATGGTGTCGTCGTCCAAATCGCGACCGACAACTCGCCCACGCCGCTAACACCCAGGAGCGCCTCGGCTTCTTGCTGGTCCGCAAAGGGAAACGCCACATCAATAGCTGACGAGACTTTGTCCTGATACTCGACCTCGGCCTCAGCCAATGCCGAACCGCAATCGAGGCACCAGTGCACGGGCTTGAATCCCTGCTGAAGGTGACCGTTGTCGATAATCTTTCCAAGCGTTCGAACAATGTTCGCTTCGAAAGAAAAGTTCATGGTGAGGTAAGGATCGCCCCAATCACCAACAACACCCATCCGTCTGAAATCGTCGCTCTGGTTGGCGACTTGTTTTGTCGCATATTCCCGACACTTTTGCCGAAACTCGCTCGCGCTCACCTTATGACCGGGCTTTCCGACTTTTTTCTCGACATTGAGCTCAATCGGCAGTCCGTGGCAATCCCAACCGGGAACATAGGGCGAATCGAATCCAGAGAGTGTCTTTGACTTTATGATGATGTCTTTCAGTATTTTATTGACCGCGTGCCCAACATGGAGCTCGCCATTCGCGTAAGGAGGTCCATCGTGCAGGATGAATGTAGGCTTACCTGCTCCCGCCTCGCGCATTTTTTCATACAGCCCCATCTCCTCCCATTGCTTAAGCCGCTGCGGCTCGCGCTGGGTGAGGTTGGCTTTCATGGGAAAGCCCGTCTCGGGCAGGTTTAAGGTGTTCTTATAATCGCTCATCGTACGTCTGAGTTCTCACACTGCTAAGCTGGATTTGCTGCATGCCAGTCACGCGCTGACTGTTGATCTCGCGCGATTGCGGCCTTTAGCGCATCCAACGAATCGAATTTCTTTTCATCACGGAGCTTGGTCATGAACTCCACTTTCAGGCGCTCGCCATAAATATCTCGAGCGAAGTCGAACAAATGCACCTCGAGATTAGCGAGTGATCCATCGTTCACTGTGGGTCTCACCCCAACATTGGCAACGGCTGGTGCATCCACCAATCCTGCGCCACTCACTCGCACTGCGTATACGCCATGAAGAGGCGACTTTACACGCTTCAGCGCAATATTGGCGGTCGGGGACCCAATTTGACGTCCCAATTGCTTACCTTTGAGGACTTTTCCCGAAAGTGTGAAGCGTCTTCCAAGAAGATTGGCGGCCTCACCAAAGTCAGCCTCGAGTAAAACTGAGCGAATACGCGTGCTACTGACCCGCTCACCCGCCACATCATAGGTCGATGTGGGCACTACCTCATAGCCGAACTCATCAGCCAATGATTCGGTAAACGTAAGATCGCCTGCGCGCTCTTTCCCAAACCGGAAATCGTCACCAAACGCAATGTATCGAGCCCACAATCCGTTGACGAAAATACGCTCAACAAAATCCCTCGGTGACATGGTTCTCAGCTCATCGTTAAAGCGAAGGCACAACAAGTGATCGATCCCGAGCGCGTCCAATGCGCGGAATTTCTCTCGAAATGTCATGAGCCGCGGTGGCGCTTTTTCGGGGAAAAGAAACTCACCGGGTAGGGGCTCAAAGGTAATGACTGTTGTAGAGAGCCCTCGCTTTACAGCTTCTCTTTTCAGATGCTCGAGTACTTCTCGATGTCCACGATGCACCCCGTCGAAAGCACCAATCGTCACGGCGCTTCCGCCCGAATCGAAGCCCTGAGAAAAGCTCGGTAAATTGTGCTGTCCGCGGATAAGTTTCATGGTGCCTTGCACGCTTTCATAACGCTGCAAAGTATACAGGAGCTGTAGGCGACAATCGCCTGTTTACCAGATGGAGGCAACGATCAAAAACGATGGGGCTATGTTAACGAGGGGTGTCATGGGGCAGCGCGCGGACCCCTGACTTCATTGAGCTTGAAACCCAGCACTGCCAGAACCATCGCAAAACTCGCCATGCCCACGAACACCAAAAGCGTCATTTGACCCACGCGCCAACTGAGGTCGGCGGTTAACCAGAGGGATACGGCGGGTGACATCATCGATACTGCTATCCCCATCAGAGACACCGCTACGACAAGCCTTGCAATAAATTTGGCTTCAAATACCCCAGTTAAAGGGATACCACCACGTCGCAAACCCAGATACAGCAGACCCGCATTAATG
>Ga0213867_1001121_pt1 | contig 11947 bp, 12 predicted proteins | sample PICome_12_FD_160120 | JGI IMG/M metagenome (GOLD analysis project Ga0213867, IMG submission 160120) | Coastal seawater microbial communities near Pivers Island, North Carolina, United States - PICO540 | ecosystem: Environmental > Aquatic > Marine > Coastal | place: USA: North Carolina... | reverse complement strand
TCATCTAGCAGTCCAATAGAACGTAAGGCTTCTTTTGCCCCACGTCTTGCTGCACGATCTAGCATAGCTTCTAGTTCATCAGATGTTAGCTTAATGTCCGACATGGCCTAACTCTTATGGTTTAGTAGGCCAATCTGACTCTTCTAAGTGAGGCCAGTTAGCATGTGTAGTAATGTCACGCAGTGCTTGACGGTAAGCTGTTTGTTCAGCAGTCATAGTCAAGTCAGATGATGCCCACCAATCAGTTTTAGCAATAAGACTATCACGATATGTGCGATTACTTTTTGCTGCTGCATCATCTAAGTCTTGTTGGTACGCAGCTTCCTGTTCAGCTTTAGTGCCTAGCTCTGCATCATCTGCGAACATGTCAGCAATTTCCCATGCTTCAACCCAGTTGCCTAAGCTATCCTGTACGACACCATTACGGCGTACTGATTGATATGCACCAATGCCCTCTGTGGGTTTAGGCGCACGTAGCACTGGGTCTACATTGAGTGCGTCATGCACATTGTCATTCCATACACGAGGCATGGACATGTTGGGGTTCTCCTTGCGGAGTTGCCCCTGTGATTTAATTTCGCCTGTTGTGCGATCACGATATTCAGTCATTAGTTGATACTCCTTTCTGACCTTGAGTATTTCGTATGCGTTATGCTATTGCGTAGAAGATGTAGGTTTGACCTGATACATTTACTGGAAGATTAGTTACCTGATTTACTTTAAACCCGCCACTGTATGGATCAACAGCATCATATGAAGATATCTCTGCAAGGGTGCTATTGAGATGAAGCACAGGATCACCGCCTGAAACAATGCCACGCTCACTATCAAACAAATACCAATCTGCAACATTTGTACCTTTAATCAGCACAAACCGTGCGCCACTAGAGAAACCACAGTCAATATTTTGGTTTGTGCCATTACCAGTATAACTCCCCACCTTAGACACACCATCTAGACTTGCGAATAGGTAGGCTATGTAGGTTCCACCTGACCTGTTTACAACAGTTGCACCCGCTACTGTAAAAGCACTATCTGTAGGGGCTGTGTCATTCCAATAACTTGCGCTATTTGCTTCAGCGTTGGTTAAGTTTAAGCGAATATAGTAATCTTCGGGGTCAATACCACCGTTTAGACCTTTATGATACACTGCCCAATGATTAGTGTTTCCCCTCTCCTTCACCCACATCATCTCAGGTGCAACACCAAGGTTATGGCTTACAGTACGCCCTGCTGTTCCGTTTCCTGTGTAAGCAACAACATCAAAGAAGTTGGGGGCGCGTTTCCAATGCCAATCAACAAAAGTGTCTCCTGAATTATTCATGCCAGAAGTGGTACCTACTTCATATTCGCCTTCATAAGCGTTTCTCAGGCCAGAACTAAAAGATGTACTTTCTGCGGCGGTGGAGTTCAAAAACAAAACACCTTGGTTTGCATTCATAATTCCACGAAGTCTGTCTGCTACCCAACTATTGCCACCACCTGAACCACGCTCTTTTGTAATTATCCAATCAGAAGTAAAGGACTGGTTCATAGTCACCGTTGTATTTGTGCTGTTACCTGTCCTCGTTACAACATCAAACACATCAGTCGCACTTTCAGGCACAGCCATAGGGCCACGGCGAATAGCCATGTAGATGTAGGTGTTGCTATTGCCGTTGACTGTGGCATTATCCTCAGTTATCTTAAAGCCCGTAGGTAGAAGGTTAGCCATATTGCCGCCAATAAGGTACGAACTTTCATACTCTACATCAGAGCCATTAGGCATGATAATTTTGTCACTACCATCACTGACAATACCTCTCATAGAATCTATAATTACCCAATTTGCAGAGCCATCACTTTTAACCAGCAACCACTGAGGCTCAAAACCCAAGTCAATCTCAGGGCCATCAGTAGAACCATTACCAGTATAGCTCCCACACTTGATAATGTCCTGATCACCTGTAGGGCCGAACTTACCGTCACCATCGTGGTGGGCGAATAGGTAGGCTATGTAGGTAGCGCCGTTTGTGTTAAAGTCACCACCACTTGCAGCAGCAGCGCCAACTGTAAAATGTGTGCTTGTTGGGGCCGTATCGTTAATAAAAAACTGCTCGTCTATTCTTCCTGATGTTGAGTTAAGAATAAGAGTGTAATCTTCTGGAGAAGTGCTATCTACACCTCTATGATACACACCCCAATAACCAGAGCTATCTGTTCTTTTTAAAATCATCATGCCCACTGTATGATCTAGGTTATGACTTATTTGCCTTCCAGTAGTTCCATCGCCTGTCCATGTCACCACATCAAAAAACTTAGGGGCTTTGCGGAATGTCCAAGAGACGTAGTTTTCTCCATTTGTATTAACACCACCAAAATCACTTTTTACTGTAAAGCCAGTAGAACTAACACCATCAAATATACCAGTCCCACCACCGTAAAAACCATTTCCGTTAGGTGATAAAATTTTTGTCCAGTTATTACCGCTTTCACCGCCAAAAATATAGTGGTTATCTGATTGATCTCTATTCTTAATCCAAACAATTCCACTTTCGCCATCAAGGTCAATACCGTTATTAATAGTATTTGTGGTGTTAGTACCCTCATACAAATAAGTGCTGAACACATCTTCTACATTCAGGGCTTCACCACCTGCTGCAGTCATCATTAACTTTTTAAAGTTACTCATATTATATTATCCTAAAGCTTGTCCTGCTACAAAGCCATACCAAGTAGTGCCACCATCATGTGTGTAGAACACAAACTGATCTACTGCTGAAGCTGTACTTGTTAGTGTTGGTGCTGTTGCGTCAGGCCAATCTACACTTGTGGGCCATGTTACAGTATAACCACTAGCACTTGCATCTTGTACAATCTTCAGTGAGAAACCATAAGCTGTACCACTTGCAGGTGGATTGCTAAATGTAAACGTTGTATTCTCACTTAGTGTATGGCTGAATACGTTACCTGCTTCACAGTCAATCGTTGTAGAGTTAGTCGTTGATGTTACAGCAGCATACGTTTCATTGTATGAGTCTACCACAAGTTCACCAGTAATGTCAACATCACCTGTGTAAGAACTTAGGTCTACGCTGCCAAGTTTTGCATCAAGTTGTGTCTGTATGTTTGATGTTACACCGTCTAGGTAGTTAATCTCTGCAGTAGTGGCTGTTACACCATCTAACAAGTTTAGCTCTGTAGAAAGTGCTGTAACGCCTAGATCACTTAAGCCATCTGGTTTAGCATCTAGCGCAGCCTGTAGTCCGTCTACGTTAGCTATAGTGTGGTTATGACTATCATCAGCAATAACTGTAGTGATAGTAATATTAGCTGAACCATCAAAGTTAGCTGCACCTGCTACGTCACCTGCTAAACTAATAGTACGTGCAGTTGTAAGAGTATTGGCTTGAGATGCTGTGCCTACAACAGTAGCATTAATATCACCAGTTACAGTAAGATCACCTGTAACAGTACCATTACCTGATACAGCAAGAGTACCTACGTTAGCTGTATCTATAGAAGCAGTATCAATGTTAGCTGTACCATCAATGTAAAGATTACGCCATTCACTTCCTACAGCACCTAAGTCATACGTATCATCTGCAGCAGGTAGAATATTAGAAGAGACATCAGCAGTAAGGGTAATAGTATCTGTAATAGCATCACCAAAGGTAAGATTACCTGAGATAGTAGCATCACCAGTAACAGTAAGATTACCACCTATAGTTACGTTACTTGTTACATCTAGTGTACTCTGTAGAGTAGTAGCACCCTCTACGTTTACTGTACCATCTATGTCAGCATTACCTTCGAGATACAAATCTTTATAGCGTAGTGTTGTAGTACCAAGGTCTACCGTGTTTGTAGTCTTAGGGCGTAGTACAGACACTGTAGCTACAATATCTTGCGTTGGCCCTATCACTTCTATAGGTGCACCTTCACTAGTAGTACCATCGTGTGTGTGGCCTGTGCTAGCGTTAAAGGCTGCTTCTACAGCGTTAAACTCGTTGTCTAGATCATCAGCATCAATGACATTACCATTAGATATGTTATTTGCTGTATCTGCTCTTACGTAACCTGTACCCATAAGATTTCCTTACTGTCTGTCATCTGTAGCAAACTCGAAGATTGCTGTATCTAATAAAAATGAAGCATCAGAACTATTGTCTTCGATGCGGATTGCTACAGTTTCACCTGACCCTATAACCTGATTGATGTAGCTTTGCGTTCTTGGTGCGCCGTATGTAGCACTTCCAAATAGAGAAGTATTATCACCATATATACCAGTACCACCACCTGCTTGTATTACGTTAAAAGTAGGAGGCTGTATGTAACCTGCACGTCCTTGGTTAAACTTTATACCTGCCTCAATATTAATGCTACCAAAAGGTTTAATATACATATCTAACTTGTAGAAAGTTTTACGTATCTGTGGATCATTAATAGGCATATAAGGTGATTCATATATAGCGTCAATGTTCTCACCATCTAAGCTAGTACCTGCATCCATGTTATATACATAGCCATCATTATTAGCAAATACACGATACTCATCTTCACCAATAAACTGAGAGTCAGCTATGTATACTTTAAACCCTTTTAGTTCTGCCCACTGAAAGCCTTGCCCACCTTGATCAACAAACTTAGTGCCTAGCACACCCTTAGCTATCTTAGATTGTTCACCTGCTACATAAGCGAATAAGCGATACTGAGCTTTACCACGAATGACTATACTAGCAAAACTTGATGCATAATCTTGTAGTTTATTTACTGTAGGTCTAATGTTCTTAGATGCAACATCAATACCGAAGTCACCAATGCGATCTGTTGAGCTTAGTGTACGTAACCCATCAGGGCCAAGGAACATAACATCAGCGCCAACCTCTTGTATAGTATCAGCACTTAAACAGCCTAAGTCTTCAGTAACAGCGCTCATTGTAAAGTCTGCTGCGCTTGTACCTGTGATACGCATAATCTTATCTACTGCAAAAATGATAAGCTGATCACGAAAGACAATCAAACCAGTTATTTCTGATCCGATGCTAATACTTCCTGCACCGTTAGCTGGGTCTAGATCGTCTGCACTATATGGTGCTGTAAAGACTAACTCTGTGCCTACACCAAAGAAGAGAGTACTCTTAAACAAACATACGTGGCTAGCACCTTCTACAGCATCATTAGTTGCTGATGTTGTCATGTAAGTTAGTGTGTTTGCTGTACGATCATAGTAAGCAGGAAAGTTAACACCATCAACAAAACAAATCTGATAAGTATTATTAAAGTTATAACGAGCTTGTCTAGCTTTACTAAAGTTAGTATTAGGTGCTGTAGCTAAAGTTGTCCAGGTAGGTGAAACATCTGTAGCATCTGTTAAGTAGTAAACCCCACTACGTGCAGCAATTACTTTTTCATTAGTGTCTTCTTGTACAATAGCTAATGCCTGTACTGGACCGCTACCCGATAAAGCTGTATCAATAAACTTTGTATACCCTGATACCTTGCGGTAACCACCGTCTAGTGATGGCTCAAAGTTCTGCAATTGGTATGCTGAACCTACATTGTTTATACCTTGTTGTAGAGGACTGATGTTAGTAATCAACCCTCCAGTAAAAGGTACAGGGAATGTTTGCCACTGTGTAGCCATTATTATGATACTCTTAAGCTAGAGGCAGTACGAGTAAGAACTGTGGAACGTACATAGTCGTAGCGGTTAATGTAAAGACTACGCATGTACTTAATACCTTGCTCAAACTTACCTTGTGCAATCTGTGATGCTTGTGTGTCAGCACGGAACTGATATGCATAGAACATGGCACCGTCTACAATAATATGCTTAAACTCTAAAGGTACACTTGGTACATCATCATATAGCTCAAGTGACACAGGATTGCGATAATATTCGTAGATTAACTCATAAGCTTTGTCTGGGGTAGGTATAACAATAAACTCTTGACTAGGTGCACGTATAATATGACGTGGTACAGTTTGCATGTCACTACCAGAGTTATACTCATAATCTACATATTTGTCAAGGTATTCTTGATAATCCATCAATTTTAATTTAGTTGTACCTACATTTAGTGTATCATCCTTCTTAATACGAAAACTATTCATGTCTATTGTTTTAGCATCTGAAGGGTAACCGTACCTTGTAGTACCTGCTGTAAGAGTCTCTTCTTCTTCTACGTGATTCCAAGGCCAGTTAGACTCTTCATGATTGATGTGCCTTAAGGAAGCATTAACAGCATCCTTAGCCGTACTATAAAAACCTGTAGCTGTAGCAAAGTTAGAACTAGTAAGCTCTACTTCATTAAGCCTACGATTAACCTCGTTTACTAATCCTAGAAAGTTATAAGCCATTATTTATTCCTTACACGTAGTCTTACAGTACGTTCTACAACAAGGCCATTCGTATCTGTTATCTGACAAGTAAATTTATATAGTTTATTATTTGTTCCAGAACCTATATAAGCAGTGACTACCGTGTTTGTACTTGTAGAAGACACTAACTGTATCCCATTAACAAGAGGCCCAGAGTCTGTTAATTCTGTCTTTACTCCATCAGCATCATCAACAAACCAAGTAAAGCTTGATATAGTTGCAGAACCAAGAAAGCGTGACCAATCTATACTATAGTCTAGTATTTCATCAGGGTCTTTGTTAGGCCATTTTAATGACATAGTGTTTTCCTTTATGCAGCGTATGCAATTCTTGTAGGTTGTGCTTGGATATAAGCAGTACGACTTCTTGAGTCAGCCTCTCTAATATAATCTGTACGTAATCTACTATAATTCTCTTTAATTGCTTCGTAGTCAAATTGTACAGTAGTAACTGATTCATCGCCTACAGTAAATGTACCTTGTATACCTAATGGTATTACTACAGCCTGACAGTCTATTGTTACATCTTCGTTAAATGCTGATGTACCACCTATACCGTCTAGTGTTATATTAGCATCTGCATCAATAACAATTTCATCACCGTCTACAAGAGGAGAGTCAGTGATAATATCACCTTCTACACCTACTGGTAGTACTATAGCGAGTGCTATTACAGTGACATTGTTTGTTGCACCTGCACCTGCTACACCTGTAACAGCTATGACAGCTTCAGCATCAACAACAATTTCATCGCCTGTCACTAGAGGGTCATCTGTAATGATGTCACCCTCTACGCCTGTAAGCACTGTTACAGCTTTAGCTACTATTGTTACATCGTCTATAGCACCCGTAGCTGATACGCTGCTTGGTGTAAATACTACACCTGTACCACCTGATGCAGTAACTGTGTTTGCTGTACCTATAGATGCTATACTACTTGGTGTGTGTACTGCTTCAGCTTGTGGTGTAGGTGTACCGATAACACCGTCAGCCTGTACACCTGTTTGTATAACTCTAACAATAGAACGTACTTCTACAGTGTTAGTTGCACCTGTACCTTGTACACCAGTAAGTGTAACAGTAGGGCTGGCCTGTTCATAGCTTTCACCAAAGGCAGCTACGGAGAAAGGATTCTGTGAAAAGACCATTAGTTATTCCTTACGCTGCTTCGTCTTTCTCTAAAGACTGTTTTAGCATTCCCATAAAGGCATCACGCCCTACAGATAACTGATCTAAGTTAAAACGAGCAGAGCCGATCTTTTGATCTAGTGAGGCAACATGGTTGACCAGCACCTTCTGTTCATCTGTAAGTTGATCTTCTGTGTATTCTTTATCGTCAATAGTAATAGTAGCCTTTTTTTCTTTAGCCATTTTTACTCTCCTTTGTTTAAGTTAGTTATGCCGCAGCGTCTACGGATAGTACGCCGTACCATGTTGTGCCGCCATCTCTTGACCAGAAAACGTAAATGTCAGTCTCACCGCTTGCAGGGGCATCAGGGGCAGTACCACCCGCCCAATCTACTGAGGTAGGCCATGTGACTGTTGAGCCGTTACCTGTTAGCTCTAAGACAAAACCTGTACTCCATGCATTAGACACACTGTTAAAAGTAAACGTGGTATTGCCTGTCATAGTTAAGCTAAATGCTTGGGCAGTGTCGCAGTTTACCGTTACAGATGTGCCTGATAATGCGTCATAGTCTTCGTAAAATACGGAGTGTTGATAGAACGGTTTAAAGGTTTGCGTGTAAGTATTACGAAACTCATGGTTAGTAGAACCCGCTGAAACAACATAGACAATATCCGTGCCAAAAGATACATATGTGTTTGTATCACCTTCGTGGTAAATTGCATTTGCAACATAAATACTATCTACAGCATTGAGATCGCCGTCTATGTTTACACCAGTGCTGGTTGTTTGGAGTTTGGACGTACCAGCGTAATACAAGGCTGTCCAAGCATTGTTATAAGACAGAACTTGCCATTGATTGTTTACATCATTGTAAAGACCAGAGTAGTTTCCATTATCATGCATAAACACAGCACGACCACCAATGCTGTAACCTTCATATCCACCATGCGCACCGCCATCAATCTGGATAGAGCCATAGCCGCCAGTGACAGGTTGGAAGTAGCCGTTGCCTGTGTCGCCTAGACGTACACCTGTGGAGTTGACTGTGATCTCACCCTGACCAGCAGTTACTACACTAATAGTATTATCTTGGAAGTGTATGTATGTATCAGTATCACCTTCGTGGGAAATTACATCTGCAACATAAATATTATCTACAGCGTTTAGGTTGCCGTTGATGTTTAACCCTGCGAATGAGGGGCTGTCAGTCGTTGCCAACCCCATTGCCGCTCTTGCTGCGTTTGGCGTGTAAGAACGACCATATGTGTCACCGCCATTCGTGCCCGTAAAAAGAGCCATGCCAGAAGTAGCACCAGATGTGCTGAACGTACCTGAACCATTAAAGTAATTAGCAAACAGATGACCGTAGCCGTTACGGACAGCTACAGTATTAGTGCTTTCACCTTGGCTTGAGTTGTAACTATCAAGTAGGTCAGCATCTAGGCCAGAGCCAGAGCCATCGTTGCCAGCGTGCCACATAGTTTGCCAGGCAGTGCCATTATAATACATGGGGCCACTGCCATCAATCCTAAAACCTTCACCTTGGCGGTCATTCCAGAAGTATGATGTGCCATTTGAGGCAAACTGAATATACCCGTTATTAACTCCACTTGTTTTAAACCTGAAATATGGGCTTGTAGAACTCCCATTATATTCTAAAAAATCACTACTAGAAGTTGTTGATGTTATTTTACCAGACGTACTATCATCAGCATCACTACGCAAGAAGCTGCTTGCCTGAATGCCGTCTACTGTGTCTGCGTCTAAGCCACTGCCAGAGCCATCATTTGACGAACCCCAAAGTGTACCCTGTGGAGTAGTAGAAAGACTGCCAGAAGTGGTAAGTGTCATTACATTAGACGTTGTGTACCATTTCAGTTCAGCAGATGATGTACTGATATAGTTATACCAATCAGCAGAACCTGCTGTTTTCCACATATACCCCGCTTGTACAGTTGTTCCGCCCCTGTCAGCAGACATGTAGGCATGACTATTGGTATCAACTGTAATGCCACCAGAAACAGTATCGGAATTTGTAGATGTTAAAATGCCAGAAGTGCTGTCATTAGCATCACTACGCAAGAACTGTGTGCTGTCTAAGCTATCAAGTGTGGCTGCATCAATACCCAGCGCATCAATGTCAGCCTTGGTTTGATCCGCTGTAGCACCTGTTTCAATTCCGTCTAGCTTTGTACCATCCGTTGCAACGTCACGACCATCTACTGTCCCACCAACCGTAATATTCCCAGTTACATTGATTGCAGTAAGAGCAGTCGTTCCCTTTAACAAGCTCTCAATACTGTCAAAGTTTCCGTTTAAATAGCCACCCCAGACATCTTCATCATCTCCGACTGTCGGCTTTGCAAAACTATATGTTGTTGTATAAGCAACCATTATGCGGCCTCATTCCATGTGACGCTATCGTCTGTTTGTGATGTCCAAGTGTCGCTGGGATCAGTAGCACCCGTCCAAGTATCGCTCTCATCGCTTGCGGCAGTCCATGTATCTGTCGGATCGGTCTGCTCAGTCCAAGTATCGGTAACGTCTGCATCTTCTTCCCACTTCAGTCGTGCGTTTGCACTTACAGATGATAACATAGAAAGTGAGCTTGATGTAAACTGAACTCTATTGCCCACCGCCGAAACAGTTAGCGCAGGCGTTATTGTGGATGAAGCATTCGCAATGATAACAGCATTTGGCGTAGTTGTGAGTGTAGCCTCAACAGTTGGCGTTGCCTCGCGCACTCGCTGTACCGCATCCGTAATGCTTAAAGATGGGCTAACAGTTACGCTGCTCGTCGCCACACGCACCGTTTCAGCAGAAACAGTAAGACTTGGGGATACAATAACTGTGGCGCCAGCAGTCTTAAAGCCAAGAATGTCAATGCTTAGACTTGCCGTAATAGATGCATCATCTTCGCGCACACGCTCTATTGTTGGGCTTACGGTTGCAGCCGCCGTAACAGTGCCACCCGTGCTTTGTACGCGCTCCACAGTAGCGGAAAGTGTGCCAGCGCAATCCTCACTAACGGCACCTTGATGTATACGCTCTGCGCCACAACTAGACCCGCTAGACGCTGATAAGGTTGCCGCCGTGCTTCTTATTGCTCCTACTGTTGCTGCAACACTTAGTTGAGGAGATACAACTGATGATGCAGACGCAGTGCGGAAGCCAAGTAAGTCAGTAGAAGTGTTTGCACTTATCGTAGAAGATGCATTGCGCTCACGGATGTAATCTACTGCAACCGTAGTTTCTGGCAGAACCGTTGGCGCGGAGTTTACAGTGATCTGCCCTACGCAAGATGGTGTCGCGGTAACACTTACAGAAATAGATGCATCTTTGTATGACCCATCTACCCCGTAAAACCATGACTGATATAACCCCTGACCGTAGGCCATAGCTCAGACCTTAATCTAGTGTTATGTCTAAATCTCCACTAGGAACACGGAATACGTCACCAGTTTCAATTGTTTTGTCTGTCGTTAGTGCAGCGTGTGCCAGCAAGTTACCCGCAGATGACGCGTCAAATACGCCAATGTGCGTTACTGTACCGTAGTTAGCAGTTGCTGTTGGGTACTCAATCGCAGCAGAGTTAGACGCTGTATTGCCGCTTACAGTAAATGTAACAGACTGACGCGCATATGCACCGCCCGATACCTCTGTGCCGCCGCCTGTATCAGATGGTGCAGCCGTAAACAGTGCTAAGTACCACGCAGTAGGGCGCGTACCGCCAGAACCAGTGAATGCCCATTCAAGCACCTCTGTTTCCAAGTAGTTAGAAAAACTCATGTTGATCTCCTAGTTAATAAGACGTTACCTTCATCCGCAGTGCAGACGCAGAATTTTTGGTTTTTTCGCTTGCCGCATTCAAACTTGCTACCGCCGTATTGTATAAACTGTTCCACACTGTAACACGTTCATCCTCGCCAAGATAGGGCGCGGCCTGCATTAGCGAGCCATACAAGTACGCATCAGGCGCATCACCTAAAAGCCAGTTTGTTGTATTACTCGCAGAAAGCGCGGGGATTTTCTGATAGTATACAAGTTCAGTTGTGTATGTTGCGTCAGGTGTTGGAAACAACTCAAGCGTTTCACCTACATGTGCAAAGTATTTAGGGCGGCCAGAGATATTAGTATTGCTCTGCCTGCGTGCCATTAAGTCATCAAGGCTTGTCATCTCCAAACGGTATGTGTCGCCAGAGCTAATACCAAATCGAATTGTCTCAAGCCAATCTGCAGGCACAGCGCTGTACTGGCTATCTAGCGCGCCAGAGGAACGCTCGACCATCTTATAGTGACGCACAGAGCGCTCCATCTGGTGCTCTGCAAGACTAATAAAATCAGGGATGACGCTTGTGAGATCATCCCTGTCGAGCCAATTCGCTATTGCAGATTTAAGCTCTGTATACGTTGTTAGTGCCATTACCACTTAACCTTATCTGCCCAATATGAGGCG
>Ga0213867_1001120_pt1 | contig 11954 bp, 13 predicted proteins | sample PICome_12_FD_160120 | JGI IMG/M metagenome (GOLD analysis project Ga0213867, IMG submission 160120) | Coastal seawater microbial communities near Pivers Island, North Carolina, United States - PICO540 | ecosystem: Environmental > Aquatic > Marine > Coastal | place: USA: North Carolina... | reverse complement strand
GCATAAAAATCATCTAAAGAAATAGGGTTACCTGTATTGGGTACGTTAGTATTGTTTGCTGTCACAAGGTCAGGACTTGCATTCTGGTAATACTCAGATAAACTGATGGGATTACTCCCACCAAACTCTGTTTGAATATCGTTTAAAGATATAGCACCTGAAGACTGTAAAGCCATTATACTGTTCCGTAAGCTGTGACGTTACCTGTTACCGTTAGGTTGCCAGACGCATCTAGCTTCATTTTATTTGTACCGCCTGTGGCGAAGTAAAGAACCCCAGAGCTTTCTGTGACAGTCCAGTTTCCTAGATCAACAGTAGTTGCGTTAAGTGTGCTTGCTGAGAATGCTTGTGATGCAGAACCTGCTAGTTCAGCTTTAGTGTCAATCTCTGTCTGTAGTCCATCAACGTCACCTATAACGTGATTATGGCTATCGTCGGCAACAGTAGCTGTAATGCTTACATTAGCACTACCATCAAAAGATACAGAACCTGAGACATCTCCAGTAAGGGAGATAGTACGTGCTGTAGTTAGTTGACCTGCTGAAGTCGCTGTATCAGCATTACCTGTGAGGTTACCTTCAAAAGTACCTGCTACAAATGTCTCAGCGCCTACAGTCCACTTGTCGTCTGTCTCATTCCATACAAGTGTTTTATTAATAGCAGTGCCACGTTCAATCTCAATACCACCATTCTGTGTAGGTGAACCTGTTTCATTACTATTAAGTACGATCTGGTTATCTGCTAGATTGATTGTCTCTGTATTGACTGTAGTAGTTGTGCCTGATACAGTAAGATCACCTGATACCACAACATCATTGAATGTTACGTCTGATGTAGTACTTACAGCCTGACCAATGGCGATAGTAGCGTTAGAACCTTCACCTGCAGTGTGTGTTATAGTAACACCTGTACCCTCAGTTAAGTCAGACATATAGTTACCTGTAGTGTCTGTACCCAGCGCAACAGAGTTTGCAGCTATGGTAGTAGCAATACTAATATTACCACCGCCGTTCACACCTGTTACAGTACCTGTGACATCTCCTGTGAGTGCAATCTCACGTGCAGTTGCCCATGTAGTAGCCGTGTCTGCATTACCTGTTAAGTCGCCCGTTACGTCACCTGTGAATGTAGCGTCTGTACCATCAGTACCACTATCAAGAACGCTAGTACCGTCTGCCGCCTTTACGTCACCAATCAAGTCGCCTGTAATGTTTTTACCTACGCCTGATACAGTCAGGTCACCATCAATAGCTACATCACCGCCAATGTTAACATTCTCAGCGATACCTACACCACCGTCAATAATCACAGCACCTGTAGTTTTAGTGGTACTAGTAGTAGTACTATTGAAGTTGATGTCGCCTGTTACGTCTAATGTACCTGATACAGTTGTGTTACCTGCAAGCGTAGCATCTGCATCAGAGAAAGTAATAGCTGTAGTAGGTGTAGCACCTGACTTAATTACTGTCTGACCTGAAGAGTTTGAAATACCACCAAACGTAGTGCCATCATCCTTCAGCGTAATGTCACCACCATTAGCATCAATAACAATATTACCCTCTACATCAAGAGTAAGATCTCCAGTAGATACATCAAGCTCATTGTCTGTCAGTGTCATGTATCTGTTGGTGCCAGCCTTAACTGCTGTCTCGCCTACAAGTGTACCTTGAAAGTAACCATCCTTAAACTTAACACCTGCAGAAACACCAAGGTCTAGCGTGTTAGTTGTCTTAGGATTGACATTTGTTGCTGATACAATGATGTCTTGGCTTGGGCCTACCTTTGTAATAGGTGCACCTTCACCTGCTGTACCATCGTGTTTGTGTCCTGATGATGCGTTAAAGGCAGCTTCGACAGCGTTGTACTCTGCATCGAAGTCATCTGCATCAATAACGTTACCGTTAGCAATGTTGTTTGCTGTATCTTGACGTGTATAACCTGCCATATTACTGCCTATCGTTTTGTCTAAATTCTAATAACGCTGTGTCGAGCGTAAAGGTTGGGTTTGTTGAACTGTCTTCAATTCGTATTGCTACTGTTTTACCAGAGCCTATAACATTAGAGTCATATACTGTGTCTAATTCACCACCGTATGTAGCATACGTTTTTGTTGCTTCATAGGTGGGGTCTGTTGTATCTACTTGTGTAGGGTCTGTGGGGTCTTGTGGGCCGAAGTGAGAGTTAGATGCACCAAATTCAAATACTGTATTACCTGTACTAGTAATATTAAATGTAGCAGGTTGTACTTTCTTTGTGTTAGTAGCTGATGCAAAGTCGTACTTTAGGTTAATATCTAAGTTCATGTTGCCTGTAGGTTCAGCATACAAAGTCATCTTGTAGAATGTCTTACGTACCTGTGGATCAGAGATGGGCATGAACGGCGATTCATAGATAGCTTCAATGATATCTGAATCAAAAGTATTACCTGTGTTTAAGATGTAGATGTAGCCATCCTCATTAGCAAACGCTATAGTCTCTTGATCATTAGCATATCTACTATCTGCTACATATGCTTTGATGCCTTTAGTCGTAGCCCACGATAAACCAGAAGCACCCTGAGAGATAAACTTGGTAGCAAGCAAACCTTTAGATGTATCACTACGCTCAGATGAAACGTAAGCAAAGACACGATACTGGGCTTTCTCTCTAAGTATTACAGAAGAAAAGATTGATGCAGTGTTAAGAAAGTCTACAGCATCTTTTTGTATCTTATCTGATGCAACATCTAGAGCAAAGTCACCGATACGATCAGTAGCACTTAATAGACGTAGACCATCAGGGGCTAGGTAGATAATGTCACCGCCGACTTCCTGAATAGTATCACCATTAATACAACCAATACGATCTGTAATAGGTGACATCTGGAAGTCAGCAGAGGTACTACCAGTTAAGCGTTTGATGCTTCCTGTAGTAAATACAATAAGTTGATCACGAAAGACTGCTAAGCCTGTAACGTCTGATCCTACGTTGATACTACCTGCACCATTAGCTACGTCAAAGTCATCTACTGTAAAAGGTGCAGTAAAGAATATGTTGTTACCTTTACTGTAGAACGCTGTGTTCTTAAATATAGCTACGTGTTCTGCACCACTTACATCTGCGCTATCTGCAGCAGTAAGGAACGTCATAGTGTTACCAGAAGTATTGTAGATACCAGGGAAGTTAGTACCGTCTACAAAAACTACTTTGTCATCACCATCTAGGTTATACTCTACGTGTCGCGCTTTGCCACCGCTAGTACTTGCGCTCGTAGCCATACTAGTCCATGTAGTACCTGTACCGTAATAGTACTGAGTGTAGTTACTAGCATTCTTACGCGCTACAATAATACGACCTGAAGAGATAACTTTAAGAGCTAGTATAGGCCCACTACCTGTAACCTCAGTAGTGCTAAACTTTTCATACCCTTTGATCTTAGAGTAGCCACCTTCTTTGTTTGGCTCAAAGTTCTGTAGAATAGTAGCAGAACCCACAGCATTAGTACCGTGCTGCAAGGCTGATAAGTTAGAGATCAAACCACCTCTAAACTCAATAGGAAAGGTAGACCATTGTGTAGCCATTAGAAGTAAACTCTTGTATCACCTAAATAGTCGGTACGGTTAATATGGATACTGCGTAGGTACTTAATACCTTGCTCAAACTTATTTAAAGCTAATTGTGCCGCTTGCATATCGCCACGGAATTGATAAACATAATACATAGCACCATCTACAATAACATACTTATATTGCTCAGGCAGGTTAGGTACATCTGTAGCATTCTCTAAGTCGAAACCTACATTGTAATACTCATACACAATCTCATAGGCTGCGTCTGGGCTAGGGTATAACATAAATTCACGGCTAGGTGCACGTGCTACATGAGTAGGTGTGCTTCTGTTACTGGTATTCGTGTCATACTCTAGATCAGCATACTTATTAAGATACTCTTCATAGGATATTACTTTTAGCTTACGTGTAGATACGTTAAGAGAATTGTCACGCTTAATTCTAAACGTGTTCATATTAACTGTCTTAGCGTCATACGGAAAGCCGTATCTTACTACGCCAGGTACAAGGGCTTCAATCTCTTCTACGTGATTCCAAGGCCACTCATACTCTTCTTGCTGGATGTGACGTAGAGAAGCGTTTACTGCATCCTTAGCAAAGCTGTAGTAGCCTGTAGTAGATGCAAAGTTTGCTGCAGTTAATTCTACTTCGTTTAGTCTACGGTTAACATCATTAACTAAACCTAAATAATCATACGCCATCTTTTACTTTTCCTTAACACGCAAATAAATAGAACGCTCAAAGTATCCATTATCTGATGTATTTATTCTGCATACGATTCTGTAGCGTACATTATTTGTACCTAATGATAGTCTAATAGTAGCAACAGTGTTTGCTGTGTTAGTAGAGCTAGTAACATACTGCAACCCATTGACTACATCAGAGTCAGACAATGCACTACCTTTGTTTCCATCTGCATCATAGATATACCAGTCAACAGAAGATATAGTGTCATCGCCTAGAAAGCGTGACCAATCAACGTTGTAGTCTACGTTCTGTTCATCTGGATCTTTGTTGGGCCACTTATAAGACATGTCTAGTCCTTATGCTGCAATATACACAGTTCTGTTTTGTGTATCTTTTTCTATATAAACTGTTCTGTTTTCTTCTTTAATGTGTGCTGTATCGCTGCCACCATACGATACTACATAAATAATTCTATTTCTATCATAGACATCTCTAAATGGAGTAAAGTCAAATCTTACAGCAATAGGGTCATCTAAGTTAACAGCTTGTGTAAGTACTGCTGATGGTGGTACTACTGTTGCTTGTGCGTCTACATCGTCAAACGCTGTGTTAGCTATCGTAGCCGTTACTGCGCTGGGTGTTGTGTTAGCTTTAGCATCTACATCATCGAATGCTGATACTGCTAGTGCTGCTGTTACAGATTCACTGGTTGTGTTAGCTTTAGCGTCTACGTCACCGAAGTCACTTGCTGTAATGCTAGATGCTGCCACTGGCATGAATGCTCTAGCTTGTGCATCCTCATCTGCAAAGTCTGTGATGTAGATAGAGAGGAATGCTGCAGTAGTACTTAAGAAGCCTCTTGCTTGAGCATCTACATCTGCAAAGTCTTCAGCAGTAAGTGTAGCTGTAACAGAGCCACCTATGCTTGTGTTTGCTTTAGCGTCAAAGTCTATGTCTAATGCAAAGGTAGCTGTAGCACCACTTGGTGTAATATTAGCTTTACCTGTTACAGAAGTAAAGTCACTAATGCTAGAAGAAGCAACTACATTAGAAGTAGTTATACTTGCCTGTGCATCAAAGTCAAGTGCTGAAGCAACAAAAGTAGATGTTGCACCTGATAAAGTTGTACTAGCTTGTGCATCTACGTCATCAAATGCTGCTGCAGTAAAACTAGCTGTAGCTGCTGGTATAGTTGTACTAGCTTGAGCATCTATATCAGCTAGGGTAGCTATGTTAAATGAAGCTAGTGCGTTTACTAGTTCTGTTGTAGCTTGTGCGTCTAGCTCACCAAAAGCGTTTACTGTAAAGGTAGCAGTAGCAGCAGGTAATATTGGTCCAGCTTGACCATTAGATATTATAGTACCTGCTGCAAGCTGCGCTGATGTCGTAGCTAGATAGCCAAGAGCAGCAAGCGCAGATGCAGTAGATGAAAAAGCATTTTGTGAGAAACTAGTAAAGCCTAGCATTTATTTACTCTTTTAATTAATCTATTAGCTGGATAAGGCACTTATGCGCATCTAAGTTTTCGTCAGCATGAAATGCATCCATGCCAAGTGTGTACCGATACTTATCAAAACTGCGATTAGCACTTGTGTCATGCTCTACAAAAGATGGAAAAATTGTAAAGTCACCCTCATTGTTTTCACGGTAAAGGTAGTATTCTTTAATGATACTTAATGGGCTGTAGTATCTTGTAAAAGTTTTATGCCCTGGGGATTTAACAAAGTAATTTGCAGATATCTCTAACAAATTGTTTATCTCGTACACATGGCAGTGTCTGTTTAAAAAATCATATCTTCCTAATTTATTACCCCACGCAGAAAGAACTATGTTTTTACACTCAAACTTAGTATATTTTTCAATGTAGTGTCTATAGCAATCTGCAACAAAGGCTTTAAACTTACCAATTGATTCGTACTCAGTTCGATCAAAAATATTAAAGTTGTTATAATTGTGAGTTAGGATGCTTTTTGTTTGCGTGTTCCCATCGTCGTTTTTTATGCTATCGCTTTTAGTTGTCACATAAAAATTCTCTAAATCATCAATAATAGAAACAAGGTCAGCGTTTAAATTTTGATGGTCTGCATATCTATATGTGACAACAGGAATATTGTACCCGCAAAAAGGGTTGCTTGCTTGCATAAATATTTCGTCATTATGTAGAACCATAAACCGTTCCGCTATTTGTTAATGTGTAGGTGTTTCCGTTACCGTCTACCGCAGCACCACCTGTGCCACCTGTCCCACCTGCTCCGTTTCCACCCGCTGCACCCCAGCCTCCGCCACCTCCAGAGCCATTGCCGCCAACAAAATTACTTCCCGAACTACCATCTGATCCACCAGCACCACCGCATCCTCTGTTTCCAAAGCCCCCGCAAGCTGATGCAGAACCTCCAGCACCACCTGTTCGACCACTAGCTATCTTACGACCACCACCTCCACCACCAGATGCGCCCGTGTTGCCTGACCCAGCGTCATACCCACCACCGCCACCGCCACCTGCGCCTCCACCTGTAGCTGTAGTCTGTGAACTTGCTGATCCTGTATATGTAGCATTAGCTCCTACTGCGTCTAATGCAGCGACAGCCATAAGAGAACCTGTTAAGCTGTTATAATTACCTGTGTAATGGTTTCCTCGACCACCTCGACCACCGCCAGCACCGCCGCCGCCGCCCCAATTGCCGCCGCCTCCGCCTCCACCAGCAATGTAGCCGCCAGAATTATTTACAACACCACATCCAGTTCCTTCTATCTTAATCGCAGGGCCAGCATCGTAACCAGAACGAGCCGCTGCACTAACAGTTCCACCGCCATCCCCGCCCATTCCGATTATATAACCATTATTTACAATGTTTGCGCCACTCACTTGAAGAGTTAAGGCAGGTGTTGATGTGCTTGTTGAGTAAACATAAACGCCAGAATTTATATTAACGTTACCGCCCATTAGTCCTGCTGTTAATTGTGCAGATGTAATAGTCACGTCTGATGAGTTGCTTGAAATAGTGTAGTCCGTTCCACCAAGACCTCTTTCTCCTTGATCGTCGTAAAATTTTTCATTTACGTTATCAAAAGTACATACATCAAGAGTTAATGCGTTATTAGAAGTGGTAATACTATTGCTTTTACCTGCTAAAGCAGCCTGACTAATAGTAGAGCCATCATAGCTCATACCATTAGAACCTCCTAAAACTATTTCAGGCATGACTTACTCCGTTGGCTTCGGGAATCTTAGTTTGATATTATCTATGGCCTCTTGCCATGTGTTAGTACCGTTTATCTTATCATCAAACATAAGTTCGTATTGATTTAACTTGTCATACTCTGCTTTGCGTAAACGTTGGTATAAAGTGGCATCACGTTGTGCCTGTATCTCGTCCATCTTAGCTTGAACAACAGCTTCTGTTGGGGCATCCTCTTCGTTGCTTTCATCCCAAACCAAGCCATCGTAGGTTTGCTCATTATTAGTCACAGACCACAAAGCATTGGGGTATAATTCAAATAGTGCGTCAGCAATTAAACTCATTATCCTATCTCCAATGCCATCATGCCGTAAGCAAATCTTTCATAACTAGTTGTACGAGATGTAGTCCAAGCATAAGTCCCACCACTTTTTAATGTGTGTGCAACTTGATTGCCTACAGTAAAATAGTAAGTTGTTGCACTTGTTGTTGCGGGGCTGTCTAAATACTGGAAGTTAGCAAACTCACCTGTGCTGGCGTTGTCACTTTGATAAGGGCTTCCAGGTGTTGTAATACCAATGTTACCCGCAGAAGTGCTGCCTGTACTTTGAGGTTGCCCTATCTGCGTTGTACCTCGTTTAAGCCCAACAGTGCTGTTCCATGCAGATGTTCCAAACTCACCAGCCCAATTCACCATAATCAAAACTTTACTAGACGTGCTTGAAGGTGTTATTGTTACAGACATATTCGTTACGTTAGTCTGTGTATTTGCTGGAATTGATTGACTTACATAGTCTGTGTTATAGGTACTAACAACTTGCAAAACTTTACCAAACTCTTGGGCTGCACCTGCAGTTGTTTGAAGTGTATCTACTTTTAATAAACTCATTATACATATCCTGACATGTCGTGATTTGTCGGCGCATATTCTTTGCGAATAACATCAGCACTACATCTTTGCGCATATAGTCTTCTTATTTCGAGAATTTTTTCTGTTGCATCAGTCCCTGAAACCCCGATATGAGTAATACCTTCTGCAATTGCAGAAACATTATAGAAACTCTCAGCGTCTAACCCTGCATTTATTTGATCGTCTGTCAGTCTTTCTGTCGGAACAACCCAACCATCTACCGCATTACCAGAAAGCAACTTAACCTCAACGTAAGTCGTTGGCATATTGTCTAGTTCATTCTTTAAAGCCGTAACTGCATCGAGTGCTGCACTTTCATTGTCATAAACAGAAAAGTTATATATCCATATTGTCATGTTGCACCTGCTATTGATCCATTACTCTGGTTTAGTGGGCCACGTTACGTTGTATGGAAACCCTTCTTGATCTGTGATGTTCAGCAAGTCTGTTCTGTATTGTGACCATGCGTTTTGTTGCTCAGTGGTCATATCAGCCCAGCGCAATGCATTAGACACGATTGGGTCAACTTCTGTTGCCAACAAGTAGTCACGATGCTCACGTACTGCGATAGGCCATTCCGCTTGGCATTCGGCTATTTCTTCGGCAGTAAACTGTCTGATAGTTACTTCGCCTGTTACGGCATCAACTATCGTTTCTTCGTATAGTTGTCCCATTATTTTATACCCCAAATCTTTGCTGTTCCTGCGGCAAATTGGTAACCGTTACGTGCATAAAGTGGCACTGACGTAGATGAGTTTGTTATAAACACTCGTGTGCCGCCCGAATAGGTGTCACTAACCGCTGCTGGTGCGGTTTCACCAGTGGAAGCGTCTATATTACACATTCTGGTAGGTGTGCTGTAGGCGTAGCCTGTAGACAAATCTATCGTAACAGAACAGAAACCACCGTAGGTAGAAACTCCGTTACCAGTGCTTTGGTTGAAAACAGCCCTTGCGCCTTGGTTTTGAGTACCACCAATATTTGCCCAACTGTTCACGTTCAGTCTACATGCAATAAAATCTACACGCAGAAACGCATAGTCTGTTAAATCCAAGTTGCTTAATGTAGTACCTGACCCAGAAAGTGTTATGGTTCCCAATAAGGTCACACTTGGGCTTGCTGTATCGAAGTTGTCATTACCCCTTATCGTACTAGACATTATGCAGCCTCCATTAATTCTTGTAGTTGGTGCTTAACCCCAAGCTGATCTACAATGTATTGTCTATTGTCTAAATTCACGAATTTTACACCTTCTATTACTAATAAGCCATCTATTATATCTATACCAGCTATGTATTTCTCTAGCTCACTAGGTGTTATAACTACGTTACCATAAGTTAAACCTGTATCAGATGATAGCAACATGTCGTGCATTATACAATAGTCCAAGCTTCACCAGCGCCAATGGTGACAGTGACACCAGAGTTAATCGTAATAGGTCCAGCACTCATTGCGTTCTTACCATTTGTGATTGTGTAGTTAGTTGTAACAGTCTGTCCATTTTCCCAGAATATCTCATCTGAGCCACCACCTGTAGCACCTGCAGAGATGCCTGTCAAGCTAGAACCATCACCTGTGTAGCTAGTGGCTGCTACTGTTCCTGTGACTGTGACACCAGTGCTGCTAGTCTCAATTTTGCTTGAACCATCGTAATATAGCTTTGTTTCCGCATTAAATGTATGTCTTATCGCCCAATGGTTGTTAACATCATCATAAAGACCCATCCCCGTGCTATTATCATGCATAAACACAGCACGACCACCAATGCTGTAACCTTCCCAGCTACTATGCGCACCACCGTCAATTTGGACAGAGCCGTAGTTACCAGAGACAGGCTGGAAGTAGCCGTTGCCTGTGTCGCCTAGACGCACACCTGTGGAGTTTATTGTGATTTCACTAGAGCCGCCTGTAGCTAAAGTTATGGTATTAGTGTCAAATGACAGATAAGTATCTGTGTCACCAAAGTGATAGAGTCCTCCAGCCACATAAATGTTGTCCTGAACAACTAAGCCTGTGGAACCAAGACGCATCTTTTCAACGCCATCAAGATACCAATACTGGTATAAATCTGCGTTTATTTTGTAAGCCCAATCCCCATCATCATCTAGGAAGCCAATATTGCCGAAAATAGTGGTATTCTCTTCGGCATAAACAGAACCCCAAACATCTCCATCAGGACCACACAATCTAATATTAACATTGTAAGCACCAGTAGCACCATAAATGTCATAAACACCAGCTTCTTGGTTTTGAAACTTTAGAGAGTTTCGACTAGAATCATACTGAATAAAGGCTCTGTTTGTAGTATTTTCTTGAAAACGGAGGTATGGACTTGATGATCCAGATAGAATAAGTTTTTCATTGTTAGAAGGGTTAATTGTAACCCCGTTTGTGCCTCCAGCCTGTAGATACAAGTAGTCAGTTACAACTCTAGTCTTCAGAGTTATAGTGTAGTCACCATCTGTGTCACCGTCAGTACCTAAATAAAGGTCACCAGATTGAATGCCGTATGTAAAATCTGGAACGCCGCTGTCTTTTCTTGCAAAACTACTAGCGTGAACGCCATCAACAGTGTCTGCGTCTAGGCCACTCCCAGAACCGTCATTGCCTGAATGCCACATAGTATAGTAAGTAGTACCTACTCTTGCTCTAACCCCTGTTGTAGAATTACTCGCAAGAGTAACATAAGCACGGCCTGTACTGCCGAAATAAGCTTGGTTGCTGTCATATAATTGAACCAGAGGGCTGTTATCACTGCCGTAAATCAAGCCTGATGTATTAAGAGTAAGAGTAGCACCTAGTGTATCGTTAGCATCACTGCGCAAAAAGCTACTACCATGCACACCATCCAGCAAATCAGCATCTAGGCCAGAACCAGAGCCATCATTGCCAGCGTGCCACGCAGTGTTGTTGTTTATCGTAACACCACCACCAAGGGGATTTAGTCTTAAAGTACCTAGATACTGTCCATAACCTGTACTGGCGTGGCCTACCTGTATAAGGGCTTGGCGTTCATTGGTGTTTCCACCAACATAGAACGACATTGCGTTGTTGCTGTTTTCTAATTTTAGCTGGTTGTTGTTGGCGTTATTCCATATATCTGCACTGTTATTAGTCGCATTAAGTGTAGCTACTGTTTTGGCAACATCGTGATCTATTCTGAGATAACCAGTTTTATCATCATCTGCATTGTTTAGAATATAGTTGCTATGGCTATGACTATCGTTAGCCACCGTCACACTCAGAGTAGCATTAGCAGAGCCATCCCAAGAGACAGAACCAGATGCGTCACCTGAGAGTGATAAAGTACGTGCTGTAGTCCATTTGTCAGCGTTAGGGTGGTAGCCATCGTGGAATACTTTGTAGGCATTAGTCCCATTATTTGGCGACCAAAAGAAACTATCAAAACTGTTACTTGTTGTGTTTGTTATAGTTAAGCCATTGCCGCTTTCTGCTACGGACACATCACCATCGCTTGCCCCAATACCAATGCGATAACCAATAAGATCACCATCTTGTAGAAATTTAACACTAGGGTGATCGCCCTCTGCATTGTTGTCTGTATCTGAACGAATGGTAAGTATTGCATCTCCAGAAGTACCAGCATCAATACTTACGTTGCCTGTAAAA
>Ga0213867_1001118_pt1 | contig 11965 bp, 16 predicted proteins | sample PICome_12_FD_160120 | JGI IMG/M metagenome (GOLD analysis project Ga0213867, IMG submission 160120) | Coastal seawater microbial communities near Pivers Island, North Carolina, United States - PICO540 | ecosystem: Environmental > Aquatic > Marine > Coastal | place: USA: North Carolina... | reverse complement strand
CACCTCTATGCCATCCATAAAGTCTAAATTTTTCATTATGCTTATCCCATCCATGTCTGTCGTACTGTCTATCTTTACGGTCATCAGATGTGTTTATGCACTTATGATACATTTGAATAGTTCGCAAAATGCCACTCCATCTTGAACCTGGTGCGCCCATTGCAAAAATTAAATCATTACTCAACGTATTCTCCTAGAATTTTTGTAAGTCTTTCGGCCATCCAAGTGTGTCCTTTTATACCCGGATGCTTACCATCTCTGCCTAAATCTAATATAATTTCTTTGTTAGTAAATGTATAAGTTGGAAAACTAAGTTTATCTAATATTGCTTGATTTGCAAAATTATCAGCTAGTACAGATTGTCTAGCGTTTTTCTCGTTTACGTTTATGTCCCATACTATCGGTATATTGGGCGCATAAAAACGTAACATGTCTTCGTACATACTTATAGTATTGCACATACCTTCTACTAACAAATCTTTAAGTTCACTTTTGCCTGTTTGTTGTTTATTAGTATTTAATATGTGCCAAGCAACAAAGGTTGCATTATCGATAAATCTAAACTCATTTATGTATATTAAAGTTGGTTTATACCATTGTATTAATTTTTTGATAGAATATAATGTATCAGTTAAAACAAAGTTATCGCTTAAATTAATATAATCAGCATCAAAATGTTTTGCTGTTTTATAGATGTAACTCTCCTCAACTGGAACGCCGCATCCTAATGTTAGACTGTTACCTACTGCTAGAATTTTTCTTTTTGCATTTTTGTTAGGTTCTGGTCCACGTAATGCTAAACTATTCCAATGATACTTAAATGGATGTTTAGTCCAGTCATAGTCTGAAGTCATACCTTGGCTTTTAGGATGTCTGCCTTCTGTAAAACTTTGTCCTGGCTGATCGTCGTTATGACCGTCTGTAATAGTATTAGGTTCATGTTGCGACCAATTTCGTCCTCGCAATTTACTGAATAAAGCAGTTGCCTTTGCTACATGTCTCATTTGTTCACCCTCCAAACACAAAATAATCTTTGCATTGATCTGTTACCTGTCCTGTCATCGTGTTCTTTGTAGGATCTTGTAGTCCTATGTATATACTTGGGCATATCAACACAATAAAAATTATGTTTTTTTGTTTTCTCTAAAATCTTATCAAGCGTCCAAGGATAGTAAGGTTCCATATCATGTTCTGCTAATACTCTAAAAAACACTTTTGCATTTGGTTTACTCACTCTTTTAAGTTCAGATAGTTGTTTATCAATAAGTGTATCATCACCAAAATTTATGCTGCCTAGTGCTAGGACAAAATCAGCATAATTGTCATCAAAGGGCAAGTCTTCTATAGGTGCATACACATCTTGTAAATTATTATCTAATATATCAACACCTACCAAGTTTTTTATTTTGCCTTTATAAATGTTGTTGCCACACCCTAGATCTAAAACTACGTCCGGGTTAGCAGAATTGATTTCATCTATCATACTATTAGATGTTTCTGTATATTTTATAATGGCATTTTCTCGAACTTGTTTGTCGTTAAACAAGTTCTTTATTTGTTTGTGAAAGTTCATTCAAGTACTCATATGTTTTGTCAGTAACAATGCCAGTAACATTGACAGTTGGTCTTGGCTCGTGTCCGTAGTTAGCAGTGCCGTGTGGAACATCTCTCCAAGGCCAAGCAACACAATCGCCTTTTTGGTATTTTAATAATAAGTTACCTTGTTGCCAATGATGCCCTAGTTTTTGATCCTCTAAGAAAATAACTAAGCGCATAATCTTTCTTTGATCAATATCAGCAGCAGAGTGCTTTTCAAAATCGCCTCTACTAAATTCACCTTTACGTTCATTGCCTAATATTCCCCCAAATGCATCTATGTGCCAATAAAAACATTGACCTGGCATTTGCACATCAAAACGCACATGAGGATCTCTAAAGCCAAATTTGTCTATTTGTGATTGTAGACTTTGTGGAAGCTCTGGTTTTGCTTTTCTGTTGAGAATAGTATAACCACCATCGATGTCATATCCCCATTGTCTGAAATCATATTCTTCCATTTCGTTGTTAGCGTTTTTGCGTGTGCTTGCACGTTTTGCAAATGTTGCAGGTTGCGTAAGATCAATATCTGGCACATCAGAAATGTTTAATCTTGTTAGAGGAATAACTGCTGGACAATTTGTGTCTAAACTAGATAAGTCTTCTTTATCTGTAAAATGATATCGACTAGTAGATTTAGCCCAATTATACAAACTTTTGTATTCATCTTTGTTAGTAGGAGGTAAGGTTTCTAAATTACTCCACATATAGTACGGATTACGACTATATTCTATTTTATAAAAATCCATTTAAATCTCCGCTATAGTAGTATCATAGTGCCATATACCTTTTGGGCTTCGCACAATACTATTCATATATAATTCTAATTCTGGTGTGTTTTTTTCAATACCCCAACGGTTAAGCCAATATGAGTCTGTAACAACTTTCATTTCAAGATTGTGTCGTGTTATGAAGCCTTTTGCATTTTGTAGTTCTTCTAAAACTTTTGCACGTAATGTATCGTCGTCTATATAGTATGGCTGATAAACCGGATATGTTATGTCCCAGCCGCCTGCATCTATCCAAGCATTTGCACAAACAGCATTAGGGCGTAGCACTATCATTATTTTTGACTTAGGAAAAGTTGCTCGTATAAAATCTAAATTATTTGCAAACTGGTGGCATTTAATAATTCTATACTTGTCCCAGCTTTTATCAGCGTATGGTTTATCTATTTCTGCAATAATTTCATCTTTGGATAACTGATCTATTTTATCAAACTTATTGCCCCAATCAAACCCAGGACCCCAATATGCACCTTGATGACTTACCTTTGGCACAGGATGAGTATATACTCTATCATCTGCATAGTCACTTGTGTTTATAGGAAGCAATTTGTTATGGGATAGTATATGAGCAAAGGCACTCCACTTAGATCCTGGAGCACCTGTGAAAAATATTAATTTAGATTCATCCATTCTTGTACATCTCGAAGTATAGGCGATCACCGTTATCTTTTTTGAACTTTTCTAATTCGAGTCCGTGTGTTTTAGCAAGATCGTATGCTACTTCAAATGTCCAAGGAAAAATGTCTACATATGGGCCTTTAGGCCAAAGATGTCCAGGATTGGCTCTAAAATACATTCTACCACCTGGCATCAGTAATTCATTTAATTTAGCAAAGCGTGTTTCAATATCATTCCTGTCGCCGAAGTTTAAACTACCAAATACAATTATATGGTCGTATGTTTGTGGCTCTACAGCAAACTCTAGGATATCAACCATGTAGTCTGCTTGATTATTGAATGGATCGATTCCAACTAGATTTTCGATTCTCCCCTTGAACGGATTATATCCGCATCCAAAATCTAGAACTGCTTTAGGATCTGCCTTGTTTATTAAGTCTACTAATCCCCATCCGCTATACTGATACTTATCTGTTTCAGGCTGCCAAATTTCGCCAAAAAACCTATTCATATATCTTGTATCTAGTCTATCTATCACTTCTTTTAGAGTTCCTTGCAAATCCACTTCTTCAAACTGCAAGGCATCACAAATATTGTCTGTGAATTTGCGCAGTCTAGCAGGAGTCCACGGAAGATCGTCAAGGATAGTATTTTCTGAAAAGTTTTCTCTAATTTCACTATACTTACTCAAATGAAACGATTTTTCTAAATTTTCGCTAAATAATTTAAAAATTAGTGTATTCATAATTTTTTATCCACTTTCGTAAAATTTTTTTGTCTTTTGACATAATTACTTATATAAAAAGAAAAGGTTTAATTTAAGATATGGCTGAAGTTTTTGCTCTTATCGCAGGTACATTATATGGTTTAGCAATGGGAATTATTCCAGGAGCAGGTGCTACCACAGCACTGATATTCCTTTTTCCACTAATGAGCGTGTTTCCTGATCCTTATCTAGCAGTTATTTTTGTTATGGCAGTAGTAGCAGCTAGTACAACAGGTGACACATATACAGGTGTGCTACTAGGCATACCAGGCGCTAATAGTGCAGCGGCTACAATGGTAGACGGTTTTCCATTAGCTCTAAAAGGCAAAGCAACATATGCTATTAGTGCCGCAGTAACTACATCAACAGTAAACGGGTTGTTATGGGGAGCATTAGTATTCTTTTTGTTACCATGGTACACTAATTTAATTATGGTATTTGGTGTTCCTGAGCTTTGGGCATTTACTATTCTTGCACTAGCAACAGTTACTTTTGTTAGCAGTAAATGGTGGTTTAGAGCATTAATAGCACTTGCTGTTGGCGTGTTCCTAGGTATGATAGGTGTTGACCCTACTACAAATGCAGACCGTTGGACAGGCGGCTGGGATTACTTAGGTGCAGGAATACAATTACTTCCAATGGTTGCAGGACTATTTGCTATACCTGAATTAGTTGAAGGATTGCATACACGGCAAAGTACAACACCTAGTATAGCAAACGGTAAGCAAACTCGAGAAGGTATAATTGCTGTTTGGCACAACAAATGGTTAGCACTTAGGGGCGGATTCATCGGAGCATTTATTGGTGTACTACCAGGATTAGGAGGTGCAATGGCAGATTGGATTGCATACGGTCAGGCAGTAGCAACTACACCAAAAGCAGATCCTGCAATGGGCAAAGGTAATATTAGAGGCGTAATTGGACCAGAAGGTGCTAATAATGCCCAAAAAGCGACTAGTATGATTCCAACTGTGTTGTTTGGTATTCCTGGAGCACCATTTGCGGCAATCATTATTGGATTGTTTGCGTACTTAGATTTTGAATTAGGCACTGTTGATTTGGCAATGGATGATCGCTTCTTTGACAGTATGCTATACGGATTTATGCTTGCTACAGTGCTTGTAGGCGCCCTGTGCTTGCTTTTAACACGGTATATTGCTAAGATAGCTCATATACCCTACAAATACTATTTTCCGCTGTTATTAGCGTTTATAGTGCTTGCTTGTGTACAATACACAGGTGGATGGGAAGATTATGCTATACTAGCCATTGCTTCGGTAATTGGCTTGTTAGCAAAACAATTTAAGTTTTCGAGACCTGCACTGCTGTTTGGATTTATACTAGCAGATAGGATCGAAGCATTGAGCATACAGATGTTTACTCTGTATGACATTGATAGGTTGTTAACACGACCTATATTTTGGACATTGGTTGTTATCACTGTCTTGGTGTTGCTATGGGGATTAACCAAACGCAACAAATTAGAATATGCGTAATATAGGAGAAAATTATGAAACGCTTATTAGTATCGATAGTTGTAGCACTAGGTATTGCTACACCAGCACTTGCTGATTATACCTTTGTAGTTCCCCAAAAACCAGGCGGCGGTACTACTGTATGGACTGAAATTGTTGCCAAAGAATTAGAACCGTTCTTAGGTGAAAAGATCAACATTAAAACAATTCCTGGTGCTAGAGATATTCCTGGCTTTAATGAATTCCACAACAACCTACGCTTTGACGATAAAACAGTTATGGTGTCACATGGCGGCAATGGAGTAAGTTTCTTGCAAGAAGAAGTAGACTATGATTATCGTGAATACGAAAGCGTAGGACTAATGAACCTAAATATTATCGCAGGCAAAGCCAAAGGTGATACTATGGATAAGCCTCGCTTTGCGGCAGGTTCAGGTATGGTTCCAGAAGCATTTGCATTTACTATGTTAACATGCGGACCAAAAACATACTTAGAAGAATACATCAATTGTTTTAAAGAAAACGTTACCTGGGTAAAAGGTATGAGTAGTGCAGAAAGACGACTAGCATTTAAACGAGGCGAACTTAATGGCACTAGAGAAAATCCAGCTGCGTATAAGAAACACGTAGAATCAAACGATGATGCAGAAGTTTGGTTCCATCATGGTATTCTACAAGCAGATGGCACCCACGCAGATGATCCAAACTACCCAGGATATCAATTCGAAAAATTATACGAACAGCGTTGGGGTACACCGCCTAGTGGTGATATGTACGATGCATACAAACTAGTAAAAAGTTTTAGAGATGGAATGCAAAAAGCCTTATGGGTAAATGCTGGTAATCCTAATAAACAAAAGCTAGTTGATGCTTTGACTGCAATGAGTCAAGATCCTACAGCAGTTGCAAATATTCAAAAGAAAGTTGGCAAATATGATTGGAAGATCGGCGCAGAAGGTGATGCACAACGTGACACACTTATGAAATTTATCACACTAGAAGCGTTAGGTACACTAGTGGAGTTTAATTCAGCGGCACTAGGATTAGCAAGTGTTGATAAAGTTGAACTTGCTGTTAAATGAATGATTTAGTTGATCATTTTTCTAAACAAAAATCTACGAGGAGCTCTGTTCCTCGTAGTATTCTTTTAGACTTTGTGCAAGCAACGTTTAATAAAACAGACAAAATTGTTGATGTTGGATGTGCAAAGAATGTATACAAACAATACTTTCCTAATTTGATAGGCATAGACTTTGTTGATTTTGAAGAAGCAGACATAGTTGTCAGCATACAAGATGCAGTATTCAAACAGTCTAGTTTAGATGGCGCAATATGCTTTGGTGTCTTCCATGGCAACAAAGACAGTGTATACAAAGATATAGAAAAAGTTCTTTCATGGCTAAAGCCTGGAGCAAAAATTGCTATGCGAGCAAGAGCAAAACCGTTAGACAAATTTTCTAGTATAGATCATTTTATATGGAATAACACTAATATTCAAAGAACAACAGATTTTTTTAATTTAAAAATAAGCACTATTGAAGATATAACATATACAAGAGATAACGGTAAAGTTTTAGAAAACAAGGTTTGGGTATGGACAAAATAACTCACGTGACAGTAATAAAGTATGCCAGTGCTTTAATAATTTTGTGTGCTATGGTTCTTCATGTCCAGGGTATTACTCCTTGGAACAGTTTCTTGCAAATAACTGGTGCTTGTGGTTGGATTTACGTAGGATATAAGATTAACGAGAAAGCAATTATTTTAAATTTCTTACCCCAACTATTCATTATTATACCTGGTTTGGTGTACTTGTATTTAAATACTGTATGATAACAACTAACGAAAACATAGACATAAGTGCTATTGCTTTTCATAGCACAGATAATCCTAGTAATTTTGCGGAGCAAATTAACAGCTATGATAACAATTTAGTTATAGATATTGGGTGTGGTTCAAACTTTTGGAAAAACAAAATTAACAATCTAATAGGATTTGATCATAACAGTAAGTTTGAAGGTCAGGCAGATAAAGTTTGTTCTTTTGAAGATTTTAACAAAACAATAGAAAAGGAAAGTGTAGATTTTTTATTGATGCTGGGCAGCGTTAATAACCCACAAGCTATAAAAAATATGCATTTGTGTTTTTCTTGGTTAAAGCCAGGCGGCAAAATTGTTATGAGAGTTAGAAAAAACAAGTTTTGGAATAAACAAAAAATTGCTGATCTTTCTACGCAATATAACTTAAATATGTATAAGGAATTAGAACAGCGAGAGTTGTTTTTAAATGACTTAGAAGAAAAAGACATAGACTTAATGAAAAGCACTGTTGCAACTTCTGAAGAACTAGATAGAATTGAAGAGTCATTAGCAATCGGTATTGCTTTTAAAACATGGTATGTTTGGTGGTGGGAGAAAAATGTTTAAAAAGTCAAAAGAACATTTAGAAGAAACGAATTGGTCATACTGGAAACACTTATCTCACAGTATAAAACAAAGTAATCGTTTGCTAGTAATTGCATTTAAAAGTTATGTCCACGGTATTGTGCCTGCATGGTATAAGTCGGATGGACCTGTCAGTGTCTATAAAATGTATAGACAAATATCTAAAATACATCATGTTCAAAAGATGTTTAAGGAATTAGACAAAAAAGATTAGCTAACTGCATATGCAGGAACTACATATTCAGTTCCGCCTACATTAATCTTAAACCATACACTTGGATTCGTTGGAGGAGCATCAGCACCGCCTGCTGAACCCACTGTTGTTTGAGTAGGAACAACAATTTCTAGTGTGCCAGTACCTGAACCACTAAGCACTAAGTTACTATTTGAATCAATGCTACTAATATTATTTTGTGTAATTTGTACGTTTTCGAAAGTTCCTGCATTAGCTGTAATTGTTCCATTGACTACTGCATCACCTTGAACATCTAATGTTTGCGATGGATTTCTAGTACCTATACCAAATTTATTATCTCTCCAAACAAAATAGTTTGCATTGGCTGTAGAACCTGTGATACCATTTTCGTCGACACCGAAAATCATTCTAGTAGTACCAGCTGAAATCGTTGCTGTAGGTGGTATTAATGCTGCATTATCTTCATAGCTAAATGCAATAGTACCGAATGGCGCTGTAGATCCTGCTAGGCTTTGTGATGTGTCTTTTCTAGTTAGATACAAGTATGAACGTGTATCGTTGTTGACTTGCACAATATCACTTGTTCTAATAGCACCTGTCATAGCAATAGTGCCAGGCGAAGCAGTAATACATTGTAGAGTAGTACCGAAAATATTACCATTAGAGCCGTCAATAAGTAATGAACTATCTGTTGAAAACACGTCACCGATCATGTTACCAACAGTAGTACCAAAATGGTCGCCGTTATGTGTACCAAATAGTGTTCCAGTAACGTTTCCGTCTACGTTACCTGTTAAGTTTCCTGTTAAATCAAATGCAGCGTTGTTAACTGTGGCTCCGTTCAACTCAACTGTTCCAGTAAAAACTGAAGTTCCGCTTGAATTTGATATATCACCAATAAGATTACCAGTAACGTCACCTTGGACATTACCTGTTAAATCACCAGCAAAATCTCCTGTTGTAGGATCATAAGAAACTGTGCTGTCATTTGCAAGTAGATACGAGTTGATAGCAACGGCATCAATTTGTCCATCAACTTGTAAACCTGTTGTAAAAATGTTATTCCATCTACTAGATGCAGATCCTAAATTATATGTGCTATCTGCGCTCGGAGTCATGTCCGAACTAATTAGTCCGCCAACATTAACATTGTCTTCAGCACCGTCACCTAAGTTAATGTTACCTGTTGCTGTAATTGTTCCAGTAATATTAATATTACCTGTTCCTGTAATATTATTACCGTTTAAGTCTAAATCTCCGCCTAATTGTGGAGTTGCGTCATCCGAGAGTGTTCCCGAAATTAATTTACCACCAGCAGTAGTACCATCTCCTACATACAAAAGTTTTGTATCTGTAGTGTAGATTGGTTCACCGTTAGCTGGTGTAATAGTTAATCTTTCAGCGTCAGTACCGCGTCTTATTCTCAATGCCATTTATATGCTCCTAGAAACATTCTGTCTTTTCTACATAGTATTTATGTCTTTTTGCTAATAAGACTATTTTCGCTTTTTTAAAAAGTATTTTGTTCTTTTTGTAACGTCTGCCTTAACTTTTTTAACATTTATACGAAAATCTACGCTCACTATGCTGTCTTCGTATTGTGTAAAAATTTCGTCTAATGCTTCGTCTAAATTAAAATTATTTTTTCCTTGAGCAGCTTTTTGAGTATCAATGTCCCAAATCTTACCATCGGTAAAAGTCACAAGAATTGAGTCCAAGTATTCAAATGGTACAACTTCAATTTGTACGTCTTTTAAAACTTCGGGCCAATGATCTATTACTTCTTCTGGTAGTTTCTTGTTCTCAGGCACTTTCTGTGGTCTTTGTCTTGCGCTTTGTAGGAGCAAGTTCTTCTGCTTGCTCGCGAAGTCTTTTAGCTTCTTTAAAAAGTCTATCAGCATCGCTTCTGTATTTAGCCGCAAGATCTTCATCAGTAAGACCAGTTTGCGTTTCAATATTATCACTTTGAGGTGCCGGAGTAGGTGCTACAGTAGCAATTTCGTCTACTTCAACAGGTGGCACAGCAGTATTTGGTGCTCCTTCATTTAAAGCAAGTTGATCAATTGTGACGCCTTTTTGTTCTGCAATAATTTTATTCAGCTCGTCTAAACCAATTGTTGTTTTGGTATCAGGAGTCATCTCAATTGATGCAGTAGGCAATTTTTTTAATTTACCAGCTGCATGAAATCCAGTTAACATATTTCTACCATCTGGTAAAGTGTAGCGATGCATTGCTTCTGCAAATTCATATGCTGCTTGACCTGCTGAAGATTCTACACAAGTGATCAATGCATCATGTTCTGAATCTGTTAAATTTTCTGTTTGGACACACAAACAATGTTGTGCATCATTAGGAACTGTTCTATATGCAACAATTACCTTTCTTTGATTGGACTTTAATCGTCCTACGTGCTTAATGGCCATATTATTCTCCTTGTGGATCCTTCTTAGTCTTTTCTTGCGCTGCTACTGCATTTAAGAAAAGTTCTAATTTGTTATATGTTTGCCCAACTGTCATCATTTCATTTGGTTTGAATGCACCTCGTTGACTTGCAACATCAATAATTTGTTTTAATGCTGACAAATCTTGTACAGTCAACTCTGCCTGAGCTTCAGGCGACCCTGCTTCGGTTACTTCTGGAGCAGTAGTTTCGTTTGCATTTTCGCTCATTTGAGATCTCCTTTAATAATGTGCGTACTTTATATTTACTTATATTTAAGATGAGGACATGCCAAAGTGAAATATGAAAGTTCTTTTGCATCTTCAAATCCAACTTTTAACATGTTATCTATTTGGTTTGTGTTGTTTAAACCAACACATTGATTGATATAAAATCGTCCTTTAAGATTTTCATATATCCAGTTCGTAATACTTTTTTGGAGATTATATCTAACGGGTATGATAATATATTCAAAATGTATAGGGGGCACAGGTTCCATACGAATGCCGAAAAAATTAAACGGATTAGGATTCTTCTTTTCTTTAAGCACTCATTTCCTCGTAGTGTACTGTAGTGCCAAATGGTGCTTGCACATTCTTATCATGATGTGAATGAATTAAAAATACTGTGTCGCAATAACTTTCGTCACCCCAACTATCCCATGCATAACCGTCTGTAAACATTAAGAACTTTTTAGGCTGAATATCGTTGTCTTTCATATACTGCCAGTTAACCATAAAGTCAGTGCCGCCACCGCCTATGATTTCATAGTCAATAAGACTTTCACCACCATCTGCACTAAAATCTTGTTCGTTATAAACTTTAGTATCAAAACACCATACCTTAATATTATAATCTTTGTATTGTTCCATAATACCTTGTACTTCTCCTAAGAAATCAGCAGCCTGAGAATCTCCTATTGAACCGCTCATATCAAGTGCAATACAAATATCAATAGTTTCATCAAAGTTCATACCAGGTAGCACTGCTCCAGTGTGCCATCCTTTGCGTGAAGGGCGTTGAAATGTAAAATCATTACGAATAGTACTTTGTATTTGTTGTTGTAAAATCTCGCGCCAGTTCATTTTAGGTTCAGTAAGTTCTTTGATCATTCTTTGGATTTCACCCGGAACGTTACCTGCACCTGCAGCCTGCGCCGCTTGCATCATGCCTTCTTTGATTTCTTCTTTAATCTTTTTCAATTCGTCTTTGCTAAACTTAGGACGCTTTTTACTGACATTATTTCCGTTACTATCTTTTTCTTCTTCTCCGTCTTCTCCGTCTGAGTCGCCATCATCTAGATGTTCGTCGAGCATCTCACCTTCTTGGTCTAACTGATCTAGTAGTTCTTGCAGTTCTTTACCAGCTTGTTTAGCGTCTTCAAAAAGTTTATCATAAATTTCTTCTGAAGTATCTTTATCATACTTAAAGTCTTGAAAGCAATCTACAATACTAGGTTTATCACCGATTCTGTCTCGTACTAGCAAATTGTTTACTTTATAATCGGCTGCAATATTGTAAAGCATAGGGTGTCGATCTTCTCTACGCCCTAAATGGTCAAACACCATATGTAAAATTTCATGTGCAATAACAAACTCAATTTCTTTATTGTTCATTGCATTAAAGAATTGTGTATTGTAG
>Ga0213867_1001115_pt1 | contig 11978 bp, 7 predicted proteins | sample PICome_12_FD_160120 | JGI IMG/M metagenome (GOLD analysis project Ga0213867, IMG submission 160120) | Coastal seawater microbial communities near Pivers Island, North Carolina, United States - PICO540 | ecosystem: Environmental > Aquatic > Marine > Coastal | place: USA: North Carolina | collected... | reverse complement strand
TATCTATTCCACGCTCCACGCCCACGCCTCGTAACTCGTAATTGTACGCCTTGAAACACGCGTCAAATGTCAATTATCTCCGGTATCCAAGAAGAGAAAGATGATGAAGAAAAAGGGAAATTCGACAACTCATCATCTTTACGAACAATTCTTACCACAACTCAAAAATTCACCAAACATAACCACTGCACCATACACTGAACAAAATGACTGAGATAACCGACAAACCTATGACGAAAGTTCTCGTTTTCGGAGGCATCACTGGATGGATCGGAAAGATGATGGTGGATCTTTGCAAGGAGCAGGGCATTGAAGTCATGGCTGCCCAGACTCGTCTTCAGAACCGTGAGGCTGTTGCCAAGGAACTCGATGAGTACAAGCCGTCTCATGTCTTGAACTCAGCTGGTATTACTGGACGTCCTAACATTGACTGGTGCGAAGACAACAAGCCAGCTACCATCCGTACAAACGTCATTGGAACTCTTAACTTGGCTGATTTGTGCTATGAGAGAGATATTCACTGTACTATTTATGCCACTGGATGTATTTTCAAGTATGACGAAGCCCATCCATTGGGAAGTGGTATCGGCTTCGTGGAGGAGAGTATTCCTAACTTTGCTGAGAGCTTCTACAGTGAGACCAAGGGGTACATGGAACAGATGCTCAAGTGCTATCCTAATTGCCTGATCCTTCGTGTGCGTATGCCTATTAGTGATGATTTGTTCCATCGCAACTTTGTAACTAAGATTGTGAAATATGAGCGTGTTGTTAACATTCCTAATAGTATGACTGTTCTCACCGAGATGCTTCCTCTTAGTCTAGCGATGGCAAAGGATAACCTTCGTGGAGTTTACAATTTTACAAATGTAAGTTAAGTCTCTCGCGTGTAATATCTAGATTGACTGATGCTAACATATTCACATACTTGTCCGATGTTTGAATAGCCTGGAGTCATTTCGCACAATGAAGTTCTCGATTTGTACATTAAGTACGTCGACCCTACTTACCACTACACCAACTTCACTGTTGAAGAACAGGCGAAGGTCATTAAGGCTGGCCGTTCTAACAATGAGCTTGATACAACAAAATTGATGCGTGACTTACCAAAAGGGATTAAGATCAATGATATTAAGACTGCATGCGAGCTCTGTTTCCAACGAATGGCGGTTAATCTTGAGAAGACGGGCGGAGTTCCTGAAGAGTGCAAGAGAGCCCCCAAAGCATAAATGAAATTTTAGTTTGGTAAAATTTCAAGTTTAGTACACACGCACTTCATGCAACGACAATCTTTTCGTAGATATTTGAAACATATAGATTTTATGACTTTATATCATTGTGAGACTACTTGTTTTCATGTACGATAAATGTGCAGCGTTGAACGAATAATTGTAGTTACTTGGCTGTATGTCGACACATGCATAATTTTTGAGAACGATTTCTTACGTTTGTAGAAGGAGCAAGTGATCATTTTTCTTTGATCATCTGAACGTCTCGATCTGCCTCTTAGTGTACCGTGATACAGAACTTTTTAGGTTCGGTGCTCCATTTTCGACATTTTCTTCGTATAAACCTCCGTGTTGAAGCATTCGTTTAGCTAAGATTGAACTCCAAGGACTACTTGCCAACTTTGTATTGTCACACGCTATATCTAGCAGTGAAGCTGTTACCGAACTTATTCGTGAAGAACAAGGTTCCACCAAGTTATCGTCTTCACTGTATTCTATCAAACTGAGAGGTTCATAAAGTATTGATGCGAAAATAGCAACTTCTAAAGTATCAGTCACGTTCCCGTTTTTTTTATTGAAGCTGTCATCGATATTTACATCATATTTGAATGCAGGACCAAACATTTCGATGAACTGGTTTACTTCTTCTGTGAGCGAATGCGCTCTTGTTCGTTTTAAAAAGTAGAGGAGGGCTAGAGATTGAGATTCCCCTCGTTGCAAATCATTACATCTATGGTCATCAATAATAATTTCAGATAATCGGAAAATTATTTTGTCATAAAAGTAAAATATTTGATCATCATGAAAGCGATTGCAAAATTTTGGTTCAACAATTGCGAGGAACGAGGTCACCGCTGTCGTAAATGGGAACAAAGCTTCCGGGGGAATATTCACTTTGAAGTCAAGAAGAACATCGATCATATCAACGGTCGACCCTATTTCTCTCGCAACTTCCTCAAATACGTCATAAAAATGATCAGAACCACCTTCACAGCTGTCAAAGAGCGATCGAGACTCTTCAATGATTACAGTGGTATATTCTATCAATGTAATGATAAAATCTTCGCAAATCTTATTACAATCAAAAGTTGATACTGCTTCCTCATTTTCTAATCTCTGAGAAGACTTACGAAACAATATGACCAAAAATATCCGTGCATTCAATAAAAGAGTATTTCGCAAATTCTGCTCTTTATCATTAATAGATGGTTGCCATGAAACATCAAAAATGTTGATAGACAACAGCTCAACAACTGCCAACGATAGGTTTAACATTTCTTCCAACGAAGATAGGGAAAGAAAAGACACCTCATCTTTCTTACCCTTATTTACGCAAGATACGTAAAGTGAAACTACGGATAAGAAAGCAAAACGGTCACAATCGTTGTCATGGTTGCAGATGCTTAAGTCGCAGATACGAATCAAGATCTGATCAAGTGCATCAGATGAAATGCAAGTTAGATCAGCGTAAGTCGTAAGTAGAAGCGTCGTTAGATGTAAGACATTTGGCAAGAAAAGCGGCAGCGATAGAGTTGCGATCAAATCTTCGACAATAGCTTCATTCAAAAAGCGTTTTTGGTGCAATGAATCTTCACTCATCTCGACATTCTCATGTTGAAGTGATGCCGCGGGGACCGCGGCGTTATTCTTTTCGAAGAAGGCAATAAGATCTACGAGACTCTTCTCGAGGCTGCGAATTAGACGTCGTCTCTCGAACGAATCAGACAAGCCATTTGAAGATGACGCTTGGATATATTTACGTAAATCTCCGTATGAGCGATGTAAAGAAGATGCAAAATTGTTCGTTGTCATGCTGTCCATTGCGATAAAAATTTGCGAGTGTTTACTCGTAATGGCACGATATCGCGGTCTGAGACAATAGATAAATTAGCTTGACTCCAATGTGCAGAACGCGCCCTTGCACTTTTTACAAGAGTTCTTCCAAATACTGTGCAAACATATTTCTGGAATGATTTCTATCAAGAAAGCGCTTTACTATCGATTATGAATCAGATGGTCGTTAATTTGTGAAGCAGTCCCTTTCACAACAACTGCAAATTTGTTACAATTCTCCCTACGACTTTCGAACTGCACATGAAGTCGAGGAGAGATAAGTAAAGTGTTTCATAAAAGCTCAAAACTTAACCTTTCTATTTACATCATTAATGATCGATTTCTAGGAGATTCACAAGTTCTTGACCTAGGCAACGTGAATATATACATGCTTGTCAGCCTAATCCATTACAAGATATCCTTCCCATTTCAAATATAACGACACAAAACAAAAATTCAACTACAATCCTTTCTTTGCACAACGTTAATATCTCCCGAACGAACTTAATTATTTCTTCGACTCAGAGCTATGATGTCAATGGTCGCTCTTTAATGTTCGTCTTAGCGCTGGATCCACCACGCTCATACTTGAAACTGTCGCGCCTCTCTTCCGAAGATAACAACGTGAACACCTTAAATGATTCAAGTGAATCACTCTTTCATTTGGAATAAAAAATTAGTAATAATATTTTTAATAACACAAAACCAATAACTTCAAATTTCAGGTGTAAAATTCAGTCTTTTCCATGCGAACTTCCATTTTCAACGTGCTTGTCAGTAGAACAATACCGTTACCGGTTCACTAAGAAACATTTTTTCTCACCTTGGTTAATTCCGTGGAGTCATCTTCATCAACGCTCAGTGGCAGGTGCATCCTACGAAGAACTTCATTAATGGGAAGAGAGTTCTCTGTGGCAATGGTCATCCTTTCTTGAATCTTTTCTCAGTGATGTTACTGGGAGGTAAAACACCGTTGTTGGTGGAAGAAGTATGTTCCTTCCTTTTTGTACTTTGAAAAGTGGTAAAAGATCGTGCGACTCTCCCCGGCTTTCGGACGTACTAGAGTTTTTTAGAGATAGAATCTAATCTCTTGAAGAAAAACGAGAAGGTGACGAAGATAATATATATCCAATACGTGTGTATAGCTGAAACGAGAATCATATACATTATTTGTAAGTACATGTTCTAGGTTCCCGGGATAAATGCACCTTCTCATTTTCTGATAGACATTGCACACAATACGAACTTGTACATAACAGGTCATCAGGCTACTTCTACTTCTATCAGTAAATGCAATAGTTACATTTATATCTACCAGGTACCAGCAAATGTATATTGTACACGTAACTTTCCAATCTTCGGACTTCGAACATTCTCTTAAGAAAAGTCGAATCCTTGATCAAAGCTCGTATGTGAGCTAAATTTTGTTACACTTCGCATACATCATGTAGTACATCTCAGCAAATGGAGACTGACGCGACGCCAAAACAGTAGTACCGACCGGTAATAGAGAGAAAGCTGACCTCATCCCTATCCTCTCAGCATTCATCGACGATATCTTTCTTAGTTGTTGCGATTGCCTCTTACCTCACAATACCAGATACTATTACGTACTATATAACAGAACCATTCAAATCAGAATCATGAAGATCGCGCAATCTTATTTATTGGCATCGCTATTTGTCAGCGCAAGTGCCTTTACGTTCGTTCCTGTGTCGAAGAATGCTCATTATCAAAATCCAAGCACTACAGAACTAGCCTTGGACTCGAATGTAGTGATGGGCGCTGGAATCGCGATTGCTGGACTTGGTGCTGGTATTGGTCTCGTAGCATTCACAGAGAATCAAGGAGAACGTTCTAAAGAACGTGGTGTTGGATTGAGTGATGACATGGCGACACGAATTACCGGAGGGTTAATGGAAGATGTGGAAGTTTCATCTGTAAGCGATTTAGGTTCACTCACGAGTCAGCTTGAGGCAGCTTTGCAGGAAAGTGGAGCTGATGCATCTGCGACGGAGCTTACAGAGGAAGAGAAACAGAAGAAGATTGAAGATATGGACGATGGATGGTAAAAGAGACAAGATAAAAAGTGGAAATCGAGATAGGGAGCATATGATAGGATGTTTGAGTGTAATATAAACTGGATATATGACCAGCTAGAGGGGAACCAAATATCTAGTTAATGAGATGGAGATTCAAAATGACTGAATAAGGAATCTCCTACGATCCAGCCTTGTTGTTCGATAGCAAGGGTATATCGGAGCAGATGGAGTATCGATTGTCATTGCAAACATTCTAACTATGTTTGTAGTCTGTTTGTAGGAATGTAAACCATGCTAAGGTTTATAATTTGTAAGCATTTTCAAGAAGCTGATTCAGTTTATATGTATTGATATGACGCCGGATTATATACACGCCTCTTTTGAAATTTCTTTCTGGCATTCTTTTGTTTGATGTACGCCTTCTCATGCATATGATAGAACCCATGATAGTTGGTATGTACGCTTCCTGAAAGAATAGTGTGAGAAATGGTTTCTCGTAATGTAGCAATCCATGTGACAACGCTTCCTGAAAGAATAGTGTGAGAAATGGTTTCTCGTAATGTAGCAAGCCATGTGACAATTCCAGAACGAAAAATTTGTGTACATTTGTGTCAATCCCATCGTGTTCTGTATCCTCACAAAGGTTGCGACTCTTTATGTTGTGTATTACAGGAACTCCCTATCACCACTCTATACGACGTGAACAGAAGGAAACCGTCTATAATCATTTTTCTGTAGAGTTGCCAACACAACTTCATGTAACAATCGTGACACTCATATTTGAGTACTCATCATCTTTATTCGTGAATGGATCGATAAGAATATGTTACATTTCGTCGAAATTTAATGTACGTCATCATTTTCCCTCGCAATGTTACCACATGCTGCCTCTGCTGTAATCATTTTGTGATGCGTTCCGTTAATGAGCTCTCTCCAAAGCTTTCTCAAAAAGATTGCAAACAGCGATTTTTTAAAAGTATAAATCGTCTGGTCTGTATACATCTTGTTCAAATAGACACTTATGTTTGAAACATTTCTTACATTCCTTTTCGCCGGCATTCCTCCTCAAGAAGAGTGAATGGTTTTCGATTTATCATATGAATTATTCCACAACGCAAGTTTTTAACTTGCTTGTAGGTGCGACACTCTCCATATAGTCGATAAAATGTTTTGTATTCACTGTAGGTGTGGCATGCTATCGAAGACGAACAAATAAGTATTTTCGTCAATAGAGCAATCACCAAAGAATTGATTTTCCGAGTGAGAACATTAGAAGTGCTTTAATATTATTTAATAAAATTCTAACAATATCGGTTCCTAGATCGTAACAAGTCAATTTATTGGAGGCAAGCGAGCGCGAAACGGTCTCTAATATATGTTCTACTATTGCTGCGTGAAATCGTCTTTCTTGCTGCCCCCGTGCCCAAATCCGAGTAAGCTGATGGCTTGTACGTCCACGTCTAGATTATTGTTGCCAAAAAGATCAAGGTTGTTAAACATCCCTGAAACGACATCGTCGGTATCCTGTAAAACTTCATCGTCACCATTATCTTCGAGTTCAAAGAATCTGCCTCTACGTGGCCTTGATCTCACGCCGCCAACAACTGACGAAACCTCATTTTTGGCGGCATAGTTTGCTGTAGCTGCCATTGAAACTTGGGATCTATTATCGCCACCACCGTAGTTACTTGGCTGCAAATGTTGTGCTTGTTCTTGATTGATCATTGGCGTAGAAGATTCAGACAAACTTGCATTCATATGTGATCTTGGAAGAGACACAGGAGCGTCGTTACCATGAAGAGAAGGAGAATCGCTACCACTTTGGAAAGACTGCGACGATAAGATCTCATTAGGAACCAATGTCATTGAACTAATAATATTTTTCAACCCATGTTCATCCACCGGAAACCGTAATTTACCTCCCTGATTTTGAAATAAAACAAAAAGACTTCCGGTCTGACATACTTTTGACAAGCCATCGCCACCACCAAAACTAAAAACATGATTGTTTGTACCCAAGGTCTCCACGTGACGAATGAACGAGCTTGAGGGATCACTAAGGCGTGGATCTAAAGTTGGCAAGTTGCCTATTGTCGGCTGCAAAGGTTGATCGTGAAAACATTCCGAAGGAAAAATGACAGCAAATGATAAAGGAACCCTTGCATCGCTACGTTCCAACATATCCAACATTGTTTTCATGTACAAAGACGATACAGCGTTCTCTAGAGGAAGATACATCATTGTTGACCCACCATACTGTAGGGCTGACTCTCCGCCGCCGCCTTCTTTTCCAAATGGAGCGAAACCACCAAATATAACATCAACGTCATGGAACATTCCACAGAACAAATGATCGCGAGACACGGTAGTCGCATCGGCGCGAGCATCGAATGTCACACCAACTTCTCGTGCAAGTTCGTAACAAGTACCAGTTGTCAAACGGTATCCAATCGGCAAGTCGCCAGCCAGTGCCTTCCACGTATCATATCTACGCACCACGGCGTAAACGCAGGAAAAGAACTTTTGGGGTTCACCTGAATATCGGCCCTTGAGTGATTCAAATGTCCTCGGGGTTATGTGCACTGGATGTCCGGACCAATCGATCGTTACCATCAGATTTATAGAGGAGTGATTGTTGTTGTTGTTATTGTTATTCACACTGGGCGTTTCAGAGACGCTCAGACCAATGGTGGTATCTGCCCAATTCTCCGGAATCTGCTGGTTGCACTGCAGCCGAAAGTGTACAACTTCTTTGGCTGCAATTAAACATTGCTTGGCCAAAGCCGATCCAGCTTCTTTTAACACTTCCATGTTGGGATTGTTGACATTCGAGTTACATTTTGAATTACGTCGAACAGAAATCAGCTGACGTTGAAAAAACTGTATTAGCATTGCTTCGTCTGTCCAGCTAGGTATCATCGGATCAAGAAATGGAGACACACTGTGAGACGCACGGACAACCCAGCGATAGAATATCAGTCGGGCATTATCTTCACCGATGACTTGGAGCGATGTACAGTGTCGTAGTAATTGAGCCAATTTCTGTTCGCGAAAAATTCCAACAGCAGGAACTTCTGGAATGTATTCCAAGTTAGAGTTAGGGTTAGACGACATGGGCGAAGCAGCACTACCTTGAGAAGATCGCACTTGCTTTTGCTGATGAGAATGCTCAACGCTGCTACTGGTTTCGTTCCATCCATCAACATTTGAAGCAACAGTTGATGGGGGCTGATGATGATGCTTCTGCTGATGAGGTTCCTCCACAACATATGTAGATGTTGATGAATTACCATAGTTACTACTATTACCTTGAGCACGACCCGGGTGCCGATTCGGTTTATCAAAATCTAAGAAGTCAATCACATCAATCGCAACGTGATCATGACCTTCGTTCCCCGTTCCAGTCCTTCCTACCATTCGCTGATTTATCCTGTTCTGTTTCTCAAAAATTGCGTTCGATGCACCGTCAACTTCCTTCGCCGTAGGTTTTGTCTCCCAACCGCGCGATTTACCAAGCCCCGTCGTAGTCATATTGGTATTTGCAGTCCTCAAAGACGGCATTTTACGTGCTTTAGCCATCGCCTTTTCCTTCTCTGCACGCTCTCTTTCCTCCTCGCGTTTCGCGGCCAACATTTGAGCTTCTTGAATTCTGCGCTGTCGTTCCTTTCTATCTTGCTCTTTCTTTTCCTGTTCTCGCTTCCTTCTTTCTTTCTCTTCTTGCTCACGACGTATACGTGCTAATGCCTCTTCACGCAACGCCATCTCTCGCATTTCTTTCTCACGTCTGATCTTTCTCTGCCGATCTCTTTCAGCCTCGAGCTTTCGTTGTTCTTTACGTTTCCGAGCTTCGTCCTCCTCACGTTCTCGACGTTCTCGTTCTTCTTTCAACTTTAATTGTCGATCTCGTTCCTTCTTTTTCTTTTTCTTTGCAGCTTTTTTGTTGGCATCCGTCTGCTTTTGCTGTGCCTTGGCATCTTCTTCTTCTGCAAGGGAGCGTAATAGCTCTTCCTCAGCAGCTCGCGCCTTTTCTTCATCAGTCATTTTCTTCTTTTTCTTTTTCTTTTTCTTAGGTTTTGAGGATGATGGGGCTGCAGGAACTTCAATGCCATTCTCATCGTGTAAAGGAGGTAAAGAAGAATCGTCAGCATCGTCCTGCTCGGAGTCATCATCGTCATCGCTCGAACCACTCTTGAACTTGCCTTCCTTTTCCTGCTGCTTGACACGTAAGTTAATCAACAGCCGCGCCCTTTGGACCTTTTTACGATCTTTAGAACATCGCGGAACGCTGGCCTTGTATTCCGTGACCATCTCCACTGCAGCATCGATCAGATTTTGTTCTACTAATATCGAAAGCGCGGTATCCCCCTTTTTGGTAGTTACGGTATGATCTGCGCCGTGGGCTAATAACAGTTCAACAGTCTTCGGTAGACCCTTGGTGGCTGCCTGTAGCAACGCACTCAAAGTTGGATCAGCTTCCTCAGTTGGTGCGCCCTCTTCTAGCAATAGACGAACCACTTCATCGTGGCCTTTGTATGCGGCAATGCTAAGGGGAGACCATCCGGTGTCAGTACATTTGCATGGATCCGCGCCGGCATCCAATAAAGCTTCAACCGCCGAACCCTGGCCGTGATTTGCTGCCGTCAGTAATGGGGTCTCGCGCCACTTATTCAAAGCATGCACATCCGCACCTCCGTCGATTAATTGTTTCACTGCGGATAAATGGCCTGCCTTCCCTCCAGCACAAGCTTTGTGCAGTGGTGTACTTAAATCTTCTGTAACTTGGCAATTAACCGGGGCGCCGCTCTCTAACAGCAGTTCGACTATTTCGTCATAACCCTATTGTGCAACATTGGTCAAATTGTGATAAATTGTTAAAATCAAATTCATCGTAAACCCACCTTGTGTGCCGCAAACGTTAATGCACTCCAGCCAGCTTCACTGCACATACTCGGATCTGCTCCGTGATCTAATAATGCCTCTACTGCTGCACGGTGACCATTATTAGCTGCAATTAATAAAGGTGTTTCCCTCCACTTGTTGCAAGCATTCGCATCGGCTCCTCTATCTAGTAATAAATTCAACACTTCGAGCGATCCATTACTCGAACTGGACGAACAGGCCGTATGTAGTGGTGTATACAAGTCGTCCTTAAACTGGCAATTTACGCCGGCGCCCTGTTCAAGGCATGTTTCCACTGCTTCTGACTTCCCTTCCTCGACTGCATATTTTAAATATAGTTCTGCATCGGCAGGATCAATGTTGATGGAAGAAGACTTAACAGTTACCGTTGCTCGTACTGTGAGGGAATCATTGTGGATGTATCCCTCCTGTTGAATTCTGTCTGAGGTAATGAACTGAGACCATCCCCAATCAATGGCCTTTGGACATAGTTTGAATGTTTTGTCGGGGTTGCGCTTGGAATAGCCCAGGCTACTGCCGGTGTTATTATTTGGGTTATTAGGTGTTGAATTTGTTTGATTTGATCCTGGTGCTCTAAAACTAGCCGTGTCTACATTAGGGTCGGTTGTTCCTCCGCTGTTATTATCGCTGTTACTCCCACAATCATTATTCGACGGATGTTCTAACGTCAACACATAACTCACAGCTTTTTTCCACCCAAAAGGCAAATCGTCTGAATCCGCGACCTGCATTTTTTCGCAAAAGTTAGATTTAACTAAAAATACTAGAGAATACTTTGACGCATCGTTTGGAATAACCTCTCAACCTTTATTCTTTCTTTCTAAACAAAACCCGTTACGAAACAATAACTTACCTGTAAAAATAGACTTAAATGGTGATTGCTAGCTCGCCCATTCCCATTAACATAAACAATTAATCTCCACCGGTTTCCATACGAATCAACAGTAATTGGTGAATATTCGGCCTTTTTACAACCCGATTCTCTTTTTTTCGAATAATTCGCAATCACATGAGAGAATTCACAAGTACTTTGTTGAGTTTGCGGGCGCCAAATATTACTCGGCGATAATGCCGGTTGTGCACCATCTTCCGCCGGTGCAGCATGATCACTACCCCCCTCTTCTTCTACTATAGCACCCTCATCATCATCTTCGTCATCATCATCAAGTTCATCCAAAACATCCTCTACATGATCCTCTTCTAGCAAGTCATCCTCTAAATGATGCGGAGCATCGCCGGAATCTACCAAATCATGCTCCAAAAAATCTGTTGAATGACCGGCACTTGCAGCAGCAGCTGCTGCAGCAGCGGCAAAAAATGTTTGTTCCAATGCCGCGTCGCCAGCTCCTACACTACCTCCATTCTTAACGTGTCGTTGCAACTGTTGGGTCAGATGCGTTAAGTTATGATCTACATGTTCTAATTGAGCCTCAAGAGCTGCGCGTTGTTCAGCAGCATCCACTGCTGCTGCGGCAGATTCCATTAATGGATTATTTGCGGTAGCCGTGGCGGCGGAAGCTCGTTCGTCGTTCACCGTCATGGCCGAAAGTGCCTTTTGATGCCAGCGGCGCATTTATTATAATAAACTTAATAGTCAATACGAAAGAAGGGTTCACACGTATTAGACGTAATCTTTCGCGAGAATATGTGTATGGGATATGTGGTCAATTCTCTCGCTCAATCCCTCTATCTTCAATCGTCAGTATTCCGTTCCTTATTCTGTACCGCCAATGATTAGTAAGATGCAAATGATACGATTACAATACGTAGCATGAGCGAAAGACGTTGGTGTATCTTCTTGTTAGCGATTGGATCGACGTTCAAAGTTTGCTTAAAGCAGGTAAAGCTGCGGCGCTCCTAACAACAAGTCAGGGAGAGGGAGAGAGGGAGAGGCACGCAAGACGCGAGAGGGGGATAGGGCGGCATTAACGGTACACATTACACATACGAATACCGG
>Ga0213867_1001113_pt1 | contig 11982 bp, 11 predicted proteins | sample PICome_12_FD_160120 | JGI IMG/M metagenome (GOLD analysis project Ga0213867, IMG submission 160120) | Coastal seawater microbial communities near Pivers Island, North Carolina, United States - PICO540 | ecosystem: Environmental > Aquatic > Marine > Coastal | place: USA: North Carolina... | reverse complement strand
ACTGATAGAACTATTCTTGATGTAATAGCATTTACTAAATTAGCTAAAAAAATTGAGCCTATAGGGGAAGATAGATTCCAAACATATGCTTCCTGGTTTTTAGGTAAATATGATTATATATTCTACATCTCACCAGAAGGGATTGATGTAGAAGATAATGGTATTAGAGAAACAGATGAGCAATATAGAAAAGATATTGATTATACTATTCAACAATTAATATTTAGATATGGGGGTGGTAGAAATTGGCATACTATTAGTGGTTCTACTGAAGAACGTATAAGACAAATAATGGGAATTATTAAATTTTAATATGTATAATCATGAATAATATAACAGGACTAGTAATAGTAGGGTTGGTTTTAGGTTTGTTAGTAGGAGGTGGTATTACTTGGTATTTAGTACAAGATTTTGCTAATAACGCTGTGGTTGAAGCTGAGTTACATTTTAATGATCTTTTAGAAACAGAAAAAGGTAAATTTAATGAAGAACTAGTTTCTCTTGAAAACACTAAAGAAGGTTTAGAATCAACATTAGCCACTACACAAGGTAAAGTAGATAGTTTAAATACAACTATTGAAAATAGAGGTAAAGAATTAAAAAAGATTAAAAGAAAATACAATGAAAAGATATCTTCTATTGATGGCATGTCTCATAATGAGCTTACCGAGTTTTTCGCAAAGAGATACGGAAACTGATTTAATCTGTATCCCTACTTCCCAAGCTAGACAAATAGCAACTGAACTCACAGAATATGACTTTTGCCAACAAGAAAGGGATTCTTTAAAAGCAGAAATTGTAGACTTAAATAATATAGTAAGTCAAGATTCAATTTTATTAATTAAGTACCAAAACGTAACTGATTCATTATTTTTATCTAATGAAACTTACCTAAATTCTAATGCTCTTTTAAAATTAGATTTAGAAAATAAAGATGAAAAAATTAAATCACTAAGAAGTACTAAAACTATAACTATCCTAACCACAGTAATAGGTACTTTGACTCCCATACTATTGAGTAATAATAATTGAGTGATTTAAAGCAAATAATAAAACAGGAGTATATAAAGTGTGCACAAGATCCTGTACACTTTATGAAAAAGTATTGTATGATTCAACACCCCCAAAGAGGTAGAATTAACTTTCATTTATATCCTTTTCAAGAAAAAACTTTAAAATTATTCCAAGATAATCCTTACTCAATCATACTTAAATCCCGCCAGTTAGGTATTTCTACACTAACTGCGGGATATTCTTTATGGTTAATGATTTTCCATAAAGATAAAAATATCCTTTGCATTGCTACAAAGCAAGAAACTGCTAAAAATATGGTTACAAAGATTAAATTTATGTATGAAAATTTACCTTCGTGGCTCCGGGTGGGATTTGAAGAAAATAACAAATTAACACTTCGATTAGAAAACGGATCCCAAATTAAAGCCACCTCAGCATCAAGTGATGCAGGTAGATCAGAAGCCGTTTCTCTTCTATTAATTGATGAGGCAGCCTTTATTGAAAATATAGGTGAAATATGGGCCTCAGCCCAACAAACACTTGCTACTGGTGGTGGGTGTATAGCATTATCTACCCCTTATGGTACCGGTAATTGGTTTCACCAAACTTGGACCCGAGCTGAGGCTAATGAAAATGAATTTTTACCTATCAAATTACCCTGGTATGTCCACCCTGAACGAAACCAGGAATGGAGAGATAGACAAGACGAATTACTAGGAGATCCTAGAATGGCTGCACAAGAGTGTGATTGTGATTTTAGTACTTCTGGTGATATAGTATTTTATCCCGAGTATTTAGAATTTATAGAAAAAACTACTTTAAGAGATCCTCTTGAGAGAAGGGGTGTAGACCAAAATTTATGGATTTGGGAACCCGCAGATTACACTAGATCCTACCTAATATCAGCTGATGTTGCTAGAGGAGATGGTAAGGATTATTCCGCATTTCATATTTTTGATATTGAAAATGCTACCCAAGTAGGGGAGTATAAAGGACAAGTAGGTACTAAAGATTTTGGTAATATATTAACTGCAATAGCTACTGAATATAATAATGCTTTACTTATAGTTGAAAATGCTAATATTGGGTGGAGCACTATTCAAACTATTATAGAAAAAAATTATCCTAACTTATACTATTCCCCTAAAGCGGATATAGTAAATGTAGATTCTTATCTCCAAAATTATGAAAATAATTCAAATATGACCGCTGGATTTACTATGTCATCAAGAACTCGTCCTATGGTAATAGGTAAGTTTCAAGAATATGTTTCTGATAAAGGAGTTACTATCCAATCAAAACGTTTACTAGAAGAAATGAAAACTTTTGTTTGGAAATATGGTAGAGCAGAAGCCCAACAAGGGTATAATGATGATTTAATTATGAGCTTTGGTATAGGACTTTATGTAAGAGATACTGCTTTAAAATTTAAACAGCATGGAATAGATGTTACTAAAGCTGCCTTGGGATCATTCCATAAAACCACAGTAGGCTACCAAGGAGCTTATTTTTCCACAGGCCAAGATAACCCTTACCATATGGATAATGGAAAGGGGGGAACTGAAAATTTTAGTTGGCTTTTATAATATTTATTCATATATTAATATACTATGGCTGATACAAGCGTATTTACAAGATTAAAAAGATTATTTTCTACGGATGTAGTCATTAAAAATACTGGGGGCAGTAAACTTAAAGTTTTAGATTTTAGCCAATACCAACAAACTGGCAAAATAGAAACTAATTCAATGATTGATAGGTACAATAGATTGTATACTACTAATCAAATGCCAGTGTATAATCCGGCGTTAAATTACCAAACCCTAAGAACCCAACTCTACTCAGATTATGAAGCAATGGATACCGATGCTATAATAGCCTCAGCATTAGATATACTTTCAGATGAATCTACCCTTAAAAATAGCATGGGTGAAGTTCTTCAAATTAAATCTTCTGACGAAAACCTCCAGAAAACCCTTTATAATTTATTTTATGATATTCTAAACATAGAATTTAATTTATGGATGTGGATTCGTCAAATGTGTAAATACGGTGATTTTTTTCTAAAACTTGAGATTGCAGAAAAATTTGGTGTGTACAATGTAATTCCTTATACCGCTTACAATATTGTAAGAGAAGAAAAAATAAACGATAAGGATATGACTCAAATGGAGGTTAAATTTAGATTTGACCCTGATGGTTTAAGTGGTGGAGGAGAGTATGGTGGATATTTTGGAGGACTACAATCAAGCGGTGGAAAAGGAGTAAATGGAGGTAAAGCTATTTATTTTGACAACTACGAGATTGCCCATTTTAGATTACTCTCAGACGTAAATTATTTACCTTATGGTAGAAGTTATATAGAACCCGCTCGCAAATTATTTAAACAATATACTTTGATGGAGGATGCTATGTTAGTACATAGAATTGTACGTGCTCCTGAAAAACGTATTTTTTATGTAAATGTAGGAGCTATTCCACCTGCTGAGATAGAAAACTTTATGCAAAAGACCATCTCTAAGATGAAGCGCACCCCTTACATTGACCAAAACACAGGAGATTATAATCTTAAGTATAATATGCAAAATATGCTTGAAGATTTTTATATTCCCGTAAGAGGTAATGATGCTTCCACTAAAATAGAAACTACTCCTGGGTTACAATATGATGGTATCACAGATGTTGAATATTTAAGAGATAAATTATTTGCTGCTCTTAAAGTACCTAAAGCCTTTTTAGGATATGATGAAAACACTGATGGTAAAGCCACATTAGCTGCTGAGGACATTAGATTTGCCCGCACAGTAGAACGTATTCAAAGAATAATTCTTTCGGAGTTAACTAAAATTGCCATTGTTCACCTTTATACTAAAGGTTATGATGGTGACGATTTAGTTAATTTTGAACTTAGTTTAACTACTCCATCAATTATATATGACCAAGAAAGAGTAGCTTTAATGAAAGAAAAAATGGACTTAGCATCTCAAATGATGGAAACCAAATTATTCCCCTCAGATTTCATATACGACCACTTATTTCACATGAGTGAAGACCAGTATAACGAATTTAGAGATTTATCTAGAGAAGATGCTAAACGTGCTTTCCGCCTAACTCAAATAGAAGCAGAAGGAAATGATCCTGTAGAAACAGGACAATCATATGGAACCCCACATGATTTAGCTTCGTTATATGGTAAAGGTAGATATTATGGAGATGACGAAGTCCCTGAGGGGTATAATGAAAATGATCCTGAATTAGGTCGTCCTAAAGAAAAAGTTTCTGACATTAATACTCAAGATAATGCTTTTGGTAAAGATAGATTAGGAGTTGATAGAATGAAAGGTAAAGAAAATGAATCTGATTCTATAAAACCTTCATATAAAGGGGGTTCTCCATTAGCATTAGAAGCTAAAACAATATATTTACAAAATAAAGATATGTTATCTAAAATGCCTGTTAATCGTAAACAATTAGTATACGAACAAGATGACGCACTATTAGATGAAAAACAATTAAGGAGTTAAAACCCCCATATATTTATTAAAAACCCTGAAATGAAAATTAAACATTCCAAGTATAAAAATACTGGGCTACTGTTTGAATTGTTGGTAAGACAAATCACAGCAGACACTCTTTCAGGTACTGACTCTCCTGCTTTAAACATTTTAAAAAAATCTTTTACTAAAACCGAATTGGGAAAAGAATATAAACTTTATGAAACTTTGTTTAAAAATAAAGATTTAAGTAAAAGTAAAGCAGACATTACCTTAAATACTATTTTAGAGGCTACTCGTAAACTTAACAGAAATGTTTTAAGAAGGGAAAAGTATAATCTTATTAATGAGATAAAAAATTGTTATAAATTAGAAGAGTTCTTTAGGCACCAAGTAGTAGGATATAAAGCATATGCTTCTTTTTATAAACTAATAGAAATATACAACTCAGATAAATTATCTGAAACTGAAGAAATTATTAATAACAAAGTTTCTATTTTAGAATATTTAACACAATCTCCCGTAAATCAAAAGAGGGTTAAACAAAATTTAATCGAAGAATTTGCTAGGTATGATAAAGATTTAAGAATACTTACTTATAAAGTAATGCTTGAAAAATTTAATGGCAAGTATTCTAATCTTAACCCAGGCCAAAAAGAAGTACTTAAAGAGTTTATTAATTCAATTGATAATACACCTCGTTTAAAAGAAATTTATAATACTAAGATAAATGAATTAAAAATTTCTCTTAAGGATTATGCTAAAAGTGTTAGTGATAAAGTTACTAAAATTAAATTGGTAGAAGTAATTAAGCTATTAAAAGAAATAGACAAAAATACCAAAGTTAATAACGACGACTTAATTAACCTTCTCCAGTATTATGAACTAACTGAAGAATTATCTAAAGTAACTAATGGCTGAAACCATTAAACCTAAAGATTTAAGTCCTAATTTCCTTAAAAAAATTGAGGACAAATACGGTCCTACTAGCCCAGATGATTTTTTTTCAGCCGATTTAGATACTTATTATAAAGCCGATGATCCTTCTGAAAGGGGAGAAGGTGGGGGTATTACTCATAAAGTTATCCCCCTTCCTAGTTTTATAGAACTATTTAAAGATTTAAGTCAAGCAAAATCAACTGCTAAATCTCTAACTCGTAAAAAAGAATTAAGGGATGATGCTGAGTTTCAACAACAAGCTAAAAATATAGCTACAACTTTTAATGATTTTAGAACATTTTTTAGGAACAATTATCCTGATCAATATTCTATGATAAAATCTACAGTTAAAGAAATCAGCACATCAGGGGCAGCTGGTGGGTACTTAACTAAATATGCTTTTGGTAAAGCATCCAATTACTATACTAAAGCATTAGGATATAAACCTGTTAATCAAAAAGCACTTAGAAAAAAATCTAAAGGATTTGATTATGTTGATTTGTACAAAAAATGAATATGTATTACCATGAAAACACTCCAAGAACAATATAATTTAATTAAAGAGGGAAAAGGACACAAAGGTGTGTTTTTAAAAGAGGCAAAGCGTTTGTTTCCTAATATTGTTCCTAATGCTGCTGGGTTTAAACAAGCATCTAATCTACTTAAACAGCGTAGTATAATTAGTGAAAATATTTTCCCATTGATACCCTCCTCTAAACTAAATCCTTTTACTACTTTTGATAAGTTTGTAAATGAAGAAGTTAAGGCAACCGAAACAAAAACTACTAAAGAAGTAAACCAAGCAGAAACTGCTGGTTATGATTATAAAGATCCTAAAAATACTAATAATCAAATTTTCGATCAATACCTTAATGGTTTAAAATTTGAAATGGAAGAAAATGCTGAATTGCTAGCAGATAATCCTTCTGAGGCTTTATTAAAAGCTAAAGATGTTGTAGCTAAAAATTTAGCCAAAGACCCTTTATACTATATGAAAAATGCAGCATTTGGTATTAAGGATTTAGGTTACACAGAACAAAAACCCCAAACTGAACCAACTGGAAAACATAAATCCTCCGGCTACGGAGACCTAAAAGAAAATAAAATGAACAAATCAACACAACTCAAAGAATTACTTGAAGAGGCTGTAGCTGGAATCCCATCTATTGGTAACCCATTTGCAGAACGTAAAACCGAAACTTACGAAGATAAGTTTGCTGCTTTTTTAGCTGAAGAAAAAAATAAAAAAGAAACTAAAGAAGCTAAGGAAATGGAAAAAGAAGAAAAAGAGCCTGCTAAAGAGGAAAAAGTAATGAAAAAAGAGGAGATGGAGCCTAAAAAAGAAGGCAAGAAAAAATTCCAAGACGTAGTTAAAGAAGTCGAAAAAGTAGGTGAAATAGCTAAAGCTAAAGTAGCTATGGAAATGTATGGTGGCATGAAAAGAAAAATGGAAGAAACTCTTAACTCCATTAACGAAGATACCAATCTACAAGAATTTATTGATGAAGGTAAAAAAGCAGAGTTACAAAAAGAAATTGCTCTTTACGAAAAGTATTACGCACAAGCCGAAGCTAACTACAACAACAATAAATGAGACAAACTCTCATAGATACTCAACTTTTTAAGTTATCCCCCCAAGCAATTACCGAAGCGGTTAAAACCGAAAATGGTAATTTGCTTGTGGAGGGAAGACTTCAAACTGCCGAAGTTAAAAATGGTAATGGTAGATTTTACCCTAGAGAAGTTTTAGAAAGAGAAGTTGAAAAGTATGTAGAGGGACCTATAGCGGAAAAAAGAGCTTTAGGAGAATTAGACCATCCTGATTCTCAAGTTATAAACTTAAAAAATGTTTCCCACAATATAAAAGAAATACGTTGGGAGGGAAACGATGTTGTGGGAGTAATAGAAATACTCCCCACTCCTTCAGGTAATATATTAACTGAGTTATTTAAAAATGGTATCACAGTAGGTGTTTCTTCTCGTGGAATGGGTAGCTTAAAACAGCTAGGGGAAACCCAAGAGGTGCAGGATGATTTTGAGTTACTATGTTGGGATTTTGTATCAACACCTTCCACCCCAGGGGCTTATGTATCCCCTATAAAAGAAGGATTAGATGCTTCTCTAAAATCCAACAAATATGAGCAAACCAATAAAATTGTAACAGAAATTTTATGCAACAACGGACAATGTCCGATTATATAAATTAAAAAGGTTTAAAAGAAAAAGGTGCGAGAAATCGCACCTTTCTTTTTTTTCATATATTTACAATCGAATGTGTCGTCCTTTTATACGATACTTAATTTTTACTAATTACTATTACGCTTTTACAGAATAAGCGTATTTTCCCAATCAAAATAATTTAGGAATAATGGCAAACAGAGATTTGTTAAGAGAAGCTATTGCTGATGCAAAAGCTGTTAAAGAAGTTGCTATTGCCAATGCAAAAGCTGCTTTAGAAGAAACCTTTACCCCACAACTCCAATCTATGCTTTCTGAAAAAATTACCCAACTTGATGAAGAGGATGAATTATCCGAAGCCGATAAGGTAAATAAAGAAAAACAAATGGAAGAAGCAAAAGAAATGGAAAAAGAAGGTAAAGAGAAAACAAACGAGGCTGAAGAGCTTCAAGAAGAAGAACTTGAAGAAGATCTTGATCTTGAAGAAATTTTAGCTGAGTTGGAGTTAGAAGAGGATGAGCTCGAAGAGTACGGTGGAAACATCGATCCGGGTGCTCAACCTAAAAGTTTTCTTAAGCAAAAACCTGATTATGCTCAACTTGAAGAAGATGAGCTTGAAGAAGGTAGTGACGATTACATGGAAGAAGCTGAAGAAGCTGAAGGAGATGATGCTGAAGGCGACGACATGGAAATCGACCTTGAAAACATGTCAGAAGATGAATTACAAGGTTTCATTGAAGATGTAATTGAAAAAATGATCGAAGACGGTGAGCTTGTTCCTGGTCCAAACGCAGATGAGTCTGAAGAAGACGAAATGGAAGACACGGATGATGGTATGGAAGGAGATGCTGATGTAGATATTGAAGTAGATGACATCGACCTTGAAGAAGGCAAAGACCCAGTAGGTGAAGGAATGCTTGACTTCTTAAAAAAGAAGAAAAAAGAAGCTCCAAAACCTAAAAAACCAACTGAAAAAATACTTGGAGTAGACTTTGATGGTAATTATATCTATGGAGAAGGCAAAGAGCTTAAAGAAGCTAAAGCTGTTATTAAACATCTTCAATCTGAGTTAAACGAGGTTAACCTTTTAAATTCTAAACTCCTTTACACAAACAAGATTTTCAGATCCAAGAATTTGACTGAAAATCAAAAAATTAAGGTTTTAAAGGCTTTTGATAAAGCCGAAACAGTCAACGAAGCAAAAGTTATATTTGAATCGTTAAATGAAAATTTAGTTAATAAGAAAACTAAGTCTTCTATTAAAGAGTCAATGGGCTTTGCTTCAAAACCTGCGGGTGTTGCTCCTAAGCGTCCTTTAACCGAACAAGTTGTTGAAGAAGATGCTATGGTGTCTCGCTTTAAAAAATTAGCAGGTATTAATTAATTTTAAACTTTAAAACAAAACAAAAATGTCAAACTTAAATTCTCTTTTAGAGAGCGCTAACCAGTGGAAAGTCGTACAGAGCGACGCCGCTAGATTAGCCAACAAGTGGGAAAAGACAGGATTGCTTGAAGGTATGGGTAACGAAGTTGAGAGAAATAACATGTCTCTTATCCTCGAAAACCAAGCCAAGCAACTCGTTGTTGAGTCCTCACAAACAGGTGCTGGTATTGCCGGTGCTCAATTTACAGGTGGTCAAGGTGAACAGTGGGCTGGTATTGCTTTACCTCTCGTAAGAAAGGTATTTGGTCAAATTGCTGCGAAGGATTTCGTTAGTGTTCAACCAATGAGCTTACCTTCTGGTCTCGTATTCTTCCTCGACTTCCAATATGGTGGTGGAGGTGCTATCGAAGGTCAAGGTGGTAAATTCGCTACTGGATCCGATGTATTTGGTGCCTCTTCTATGTATGGTGTTACTGACACTACTACTGCCCCAACTAATGGTTTATACGGTGCTGGTAAGTGGACTTACTCCACTAACGTAACAGCCTCCGCTTTTGCAGACGCTGGATACACATCTGCTTCAGCTGATTGGGTTGATGTTGGATATGATTCAGACCTCTCTGCTTCTATTGCTGCAGATAAAGTCTACAAAATTACTGTCCCAACTGCTTCATTTAATAACCCTGATTTTGAAGGTGTTAGAGGATTCGTAGTTGAAAAGTCAACAGGTGCTGCTACTTTAGATGCAACAAGCGTTGTTCCTGCTTACAACACTCAAACTGGTGACAATTTCGTATTGTTCTGTGAGGGTGACGAAACATTAGATGGGGACTCCATTAATAATATTAATATTGTTTACGTACAACAGCCAACTGCTCAATTAAGAGGTGATTTCGAGGATGGTAATACTAACCTTAATGGTGAAAATAACCCAATCGATATTCCTGAAATTAACGTTAAGCTTAAGTCAGAAGCTATTGTTGCTAAAACTAAAAAGCTTAAGGCTGTATGGACTCCTGAGTTTGCCCAAGACTTGAACGCTTACCACAGCTTAGATGCTGAGGCTGAATTGACAAGCATCATGAGTGAGTACATCGCTCTTGAGATCGACTTAGAGATCCTTGGTATGTTGTTAGAAAATGCTCTTACAACTGAGTACTGGTCAGTAGAAAACAATACTACTGCTACAGCTACTGGTGGTGTTTCTACAAATAACACTACTCCATTCTACAATACACAAGGTCAGTGGTTCCAAACCCTCGGTACTAAAATTAACAAGGTATCTAACACGATTCACCAGTTAACCTTAAGAGGAGGTGCTAACTTCTTAGTCTGCTCACCAACAATCGGTACAATTCTTGAGTCAATCCCAGGATTTGCTGCTGCTGATGGTGCTGACGCTGATACTATGAACTACGCGTTCGGTATCCAGAAGGTTGGTAACTTAAACCAGAAGTACCAGGTTTATAAGAACCCATACATGACTGAGAATGCAATTCTCTTAGGATTCAAGGGTTCACAATTCTTGGAAACAGGTGCTACATTTGCTCCTTACATTCCATTGATCATGACACCACTAGTGTACGATCCTGATACCTTTACACCAAGAAAAGGTCTCTTGACTCGCTACGCTAAGAAGATGTTAAGACCTGAATACTACGCTAAGATCTACGTTAACGGTTTAAACACCCTCTAATTTAGATTTTAACATAAGCTAAAGAAAAGCCCCGCTTCGGCGGGGCTTTTTATGTCTCTACTAGTTACTATATATTTATAGTAAAATAAAAATGATGAAAGAAACCCCATCACAGTTACCTATACCCTCATACGTTTTAAATTTTCCTTTTACTATAGATACAAATAATCCAAACAATATTTGGATGCAAGAAATGACTCCTGAAGAGTTAAAAATAAATAAAGGAACAGCTTATAAACAATTTCTAGACCTTTACGAATTTATAGCAGGTAACTCTTTAGCTTACTTACTTCCTTCTTACGGTAATTTTCAAGATCAAGTATATGTAGCTAATTTAGGTATTTACTTACCTCATATAAAAGACTCAAACCAAATTATCCTTTCAAATTTTACCTCAGAACCAAGACAAGGTGAAGAAAAAGCAGGTAAGCCGTTTTTTGATTTGATGGGATATGAAACTACTATTTGTCCCTTTAAGTGGGAAGGAGAAGCTGATTTGAAATATCTTTATGATAATGTTTACGTAGGTGGATATGGAATTCGTAGCCAATATGAGGCTTATGAGTGGATGGAAGAAACATTTAACATGAATATCATTAAGCTTGAAATGGTTGATGATTATTTGTATCACTTAGATTGTTCTATTTTCCCGTTAACTAAAGAAAAAACATTAGTTTGCACGGAAATGTTCGATGAAGAAGAATTAGCGCAGTTATCACAATATACTGAGATAATAGACATAAGTGTTGACGATGCTTTCAATGGTTTAACTAACTCTGTTAGACTAGGTAACATGATTTTATGTGCCTCTAACATCTCAGAAATGACTAGAGCAGATGAAAATTATGAAGCGGAAAAAGCTAAAATTGAAACAATGGAAAAAATTTGTTTTAATGAAGGTCTCGAACCTGTCTTTTTTAATCTTTCAGAATACATGAAATCGGGTGCTATGTTGAGTTGTATGGTAATGCACCTCAATTATGTTGACTACAATAAATCTTTACTCTAATGGCCCAATATTTAGAAGATTGGTTAGAAACCGAGGTTGAAAAATGGTCAAATGTACCTGTAGGAGAGTTATCTAATACTTTCTTTTTTAGGGATCCCATGCGTCCCAATTACATAGACTATAAACATTTCTATTCCCCAGCAGATGGAGTAATTTTATACCAAAAATTTATACAAGATGCTACTGAACCCGTAGTAGAGATTAAAGGTATGAACTACACAATACAAGATGTATTGGGTAACAAACATTATAATCAACCATCTCTTGT
>Ga0213867_1001110_pt1 | contig 11997 bp, 7 predicted proteins | sample PICome_12_FD_160120 | JGI IMG/M metagenome (GOLD analysis project Ga0213867, IMG submission 160120) | Coastal seawater microbial communities near Pivers Island, North Carolina, United States - PICO540 | ecosystem: Environmental > Aquatic > Marine > Coastal | place: USA: North Carolina | collected... | reverse complement strand
ATATGGTATACTTGCATTAATTGATATCTCAGGCAACAAACTTATGTTAATTGATGTTGTTGGTGACTTCCAAGCAGGAAGTGATATCAGAACTGATGGTTATGGTTCAACATCAACATCAGGTGGTGGTATTCAATCAGTTAGAGCATATAACATTGATAGAGTTCGTTCTATCTCACAAATTCCTTCTGCAACAAACAGAGAAACATTTACTGCAAATGTAATAACAAATTCAGATTTTGTTTTAACAGGAACAGTTCAGTTCACAGCAAGTTCAACTGCATTGACAGGTTTTGGAACTTCATTTACTAGAGAACTTAAAGAAGGAGATGTTATCTATAATCCTGCAGGTTCAGGACAAGAATTAATTGTTGCATCAGTTACAGATAATATATCTGCAACATTGACAGGAAACTCAACAGCAGCTTTCCAAGGAAATGTTACAAGACGAAGAGTTAAAATTATTAATCAAGACCAGACTGCATCAATATTCAGTTGGCCAAGAGATTGGGTTAAATCACATACACCAGACCAAGTTAAAGTAAGAAGACAACAAGTAGTAACAGTTACATCAAATTCATTTCAACTTAGTGTATCTTCAAGTGAATCTTTTGATTCAAATAATCCTAATACAGATGACTTAACAATTTCAGTCATCGAAAGAGGTGCAAATACTGGTGGTAATGCCAAGTCAGCAGGTGATTTACTTAATGTTGAAGATTACACAGCAACACCTGGTACAAACACATTAACAATTTCAGGTTTCCATGCAGACGATGAAAATGCAGTTCTAAAAGTTACATATACAGTTGACATCAACACACCAGTCAACAGAGATAAAACATTACATAAGAGTAGATGTTTAAAAGTAAGTAACGATGGCACAACTTCATCATTTTATGGAACACAATATGTAAACAAAGATATATCTCTTGGTGTTTCAGATGCATTTAAAGTTAGAGGTGTCTTCGAAGGAGTTGACGGAACTCCTTTAACACCAAATGCAACATTTACAGTTACATCAGGAACATTCCAAGAACACGAAACAGTAATAGGTCAAACTTCAGATGCAAGGGCAAAATTAATCACATTAAATGGTGATTCTGCAACAAACTATTTCTATTATCTAACTGAAGAAAGATTTGTAGATTCAGAAGTCATTGCAGGTGCGACAACAAGTGCAACTGCAACATTATCGAATGTATCAGAGGGTTCTCCTGATATTAAAGATAGATATTTCTTCGATGATGGTCAAAGAGATGGTTTCTACGACTTAGCAAAACTAACATTAAAGACTGGTGAACCAACACCACAAAATTCAATTCTAATTGTCTTTGATTACTTCACAGCATCAAACGCTGGTGATTTCTATGATGTAAATTCATATACTAACATTGACTATAAAGATATACCTGTTTACTCTCCAAGTAGAGTCGACTTAGGTGGTTTAGAACCAGACGGAACATTCGAACTATCAGATGTAGTAGACTTTAGACCAAGTGTTGGACAAATATTTGCACAATCAACTTTTGCAAGTGCATCACAACATAATGTTGCAAGTCCATTAGATTTATCAGACGGAACTAATGGTGCTAAATATGCACCATTCGGTTACGAATCAGGTCGTTCTTTTGCATCACAAAGAACAAACATAACAGTTGCAAATGCATCAGCAGTAGATACACCTGTTAATGGTTCAAACATGACTGGTGCGATTGACTTCTATGTGGGAAGAATCGACAAAGTATACATGCACAAAACAGGTCAGTTCATGGTATCAACAGGTATTCCTTCATTGACACCAACCAAACCTAAAGCAATCGATGATGCAATCGAAATGTTTGAATTAAGATTACCACCTTATACAAATAATCTAAAAGATATCAGAGTAAGGTCTCTCGACCATAGAAGATATACTATGAAAGATATCGGTAAGATTAACAATAGGGTTACAAACTTAGAAAGAATTACTGCATTATCTTTATTAGAAAAAGATACACAAACAAAACAGATTTTAGATGCAGATGGTTTTGATAGATTCAAATCAGGTTTCTTAGTAGATAACTTTAGAGGTCATAGAGTTGGTGATGTATCACATCCAGATTACAATGTATCTATCGATGCAAAACTAGGTGCTATGAGGCCTAAATCATATCAACAATTCTTTGATATTGAATTAGATACAGCAGCGTCTAGTAACTATACAAAGACTGGTGATTTAATTACATTACCATTCTCACAATTATCATATGTAAACCAAGATAAAGCATCAAGACAATTGAATGTTAACCCATATCATGTCTTTGCTTTTGATGGTCAACTTAAACTAACACCTGGTACCGATATATGGCAAGATACTGAAAGATTACCAGAAGTCAGAGTTAACAGAGAAGGAAACTTTGATGCCGTTGTGGCAGAAAATGATAATGCAATAGGAACAGTTTGGAACTCATGGCAAACAACATGGGTTGGTGAACCTAGTTCTGTAAGTTCAGAAGTTCAAGCAACTTCAAATGGTTCTTGGTCAGGAGACCCAGCACAAGGTGGTGAATGGGTTGCAGGTTTACAAGTAACAAGAGAGATTACAGAAACACCAGAAACACAAACAAGAACTGGTGTTACAACTTCAGTCGTTGAAGACTTTGTTGAAACAAGAAATGATAGAGTCGTATCAATATCAATGATACCTTTCATGCGTGCAAGAACAATTGAAATTGATGCAACTAACCTAAAACCAGGAACAAATCATTTCTTCTACTTCGATAATATCGATGTAAACAAATTTGTGAGACCAGCTTCTGCAGAGTATTCAGTAGATGGTGGAACAACAGTAAGTTCAAATCTAAAAACAGACGGAAACGGAAGATGTCGTGGATTCTTTGAATTGCCTAATAGTAATACACAAAGATTCCCAAGTGGTATGAGAGAGATGATAATTACATCATCTAAATTCAATCTATCAAACCCAGCGTCAAGTGCAAGTGTTATATATCAAGCACAAGGACTATTACAAGCATCACAAACAGAAATTACTTCTACAAGAAATGGTCGAGTAATTACAGAAAGAGTAAGAGGTCAAAGACAATTTACAAGAAGAGGGGAAAACATAAATGCTACTGAATGGGATACAGAAGCACCAGAAATTCCAGTAAATGACCCACCAACTATTCCACCTAGTTCACCTATCATTCCACCTATAGAAGAGCCGGCACCGCCTATTGCTCCACCTATAAGTCCTCCACAGTTAGAGAGATTCCCAAGATTCTCTGCTGATTTAGGAGAGAGATTCATTGCCAGATTAGATGGTGGTGGAAGAGGTGGTTGGAAAGACCCATTAGCACAATCATTTATTTGTGAACCACAAGGTGGTATGTTCTTATCATCGATTGATTTATTCTTTGCAACTAAGTCAGATAACTTACCTGTATCAGTAGAAATCAGAAACATGGTAAATGGGTATCCAGGTCAAACAGTTTTACCTTTCTCAGTTGTAACTAAGAATCCAGGGGATGTTAATACTTCTGTAGATGGTTCAGTTGCAACAACATTCACATTCGAATCACCAGTCTTTATCGAAGAGGGTGCAGAAATGTGTTTCGTTGTTCTATCTAACTCAAATGATTACGAAGTATTCATTTCAAGAATGGGTGAGGCAGATATTATTTCAGGTGAAACAATATCAGGACAACCTTATGCAGGTTCTTTATTCTTATCTCAGAATGCATCAACATGGACTGCAGAACAAACAGATGACATGAAGTTCAACATGAAGATATGTTCTTTTGATGTAACAAAGGCACCTGATTTAAGATTCAACAATGCATCTTTACCTGTTCATAAATTACAGAACAACCCAATAGAATCACTATTAGGTAAAAACTTTGTTAAAGTTTATAGTTACTCACACGGAATGTATACAGAGAGTTCAAGTGTAGTTCTTGCAGGTATTAGAGGTGATAAACTAAATTCAGTATTAAACATTGGTTCAGAAACACATGCATCGGGAACTGTTAGCGACCCAGGTGGAAATACTTATGTTAATACACATACATCATATGGTGGCACAGGAACAGGAATGAAATTAGAGTTTATCTTCTCAAATGGTTCAACAATGACAAGTGCGAAGATAATAGACCCAGGTCAAGGTTACTCAGTAGGTGACTCACTTAGTTTCACTCCAGACCCAGGTGGTGATGCAGTAGTTACATGCACAGTTGATGCAGTAGGTGAAACACTTGGTGGTATTCCAATTGCTTCACTTAACGGAACATTTACTGCAATCAAAGAAATTGGTATCGATTCATTCTGTATAACACCAGATGTATCATCATATGACTTTAAATCTGGTTATACTGCACCTGTTAATACTCTAAGTGGTGGTTCAAATGTAACATCATCAAGAAACTATTACTTCGATACATTACATACAATGATACCAAGTTTACAATTTAAGAACACAAGGATATATTCAAGTGTTTACATGGCACCAATGCAATCACCAGAAGGATTTGCAAATGGAACAAATCATGTTAAGAAAACTGTAACAGAGTTTGTTACATTAAATGATAATGTTCACTTTGATAGTCCTCATGTTGTTGCTTCTACAGTCAATGAGGCTGCTTACAATGGTGGTTCTAAATCATTTACATGTCAGTTACAATTACAATCATTCAATAGTAACTTATCACCTGTAATTGATGTTGGAACTTTAGGTGCTATTGGTATTATGAACAGATTAAACAACATTGATAGTGCAACAAGTAAGAAAGTTGATGGTGTAACAGATTCATTACCAGACGGAACAGTTTATGTTGCATCTACTGAACCTGAGGGTGATAACAATGCAATGGTATATTGCACAAGAAAAGTAAATCTAAAAACACCTGCAACTGCATTAAGAGTTACAGCAGATTTATTTAAACCTGCAACAACAGATATCAAATTTATGTTTAAGATTCTGAAGAATGATGAAGCACAACCATGGGATGATTTGGGTTGGCAATACTTCAATACAGATGGTTCTCCAGATTCAACATTAGAATCAGATGCAAGAAACTTTAAAGAATATGATTACACAGCAGAAGGACTGCCAGAGTTCTCATCATTCTCAATTAAAGTAGTAGGACAAGGAACAAATACATGTGAGATTCCGTTAGTAGCGGCATTGAGATGTATTGCTTTAGCAACATAGTATGAAAGAGTATGTATCAGTTGAAGGACATTCTCATCTTGCAAGAGATGAAGAGTCAACTGCAATTGTAAATACAGACATTGAACAATGGAGACTGGCAAAACAAAGAAAATTAAAGTTCCAGGCTCAAGCGAATGAAATAAATAATTTAAAGAGTGAGGTAGGAGAGATTAAACAAATACTTCATACAATACTAGGAAAGTTAAATGGCTAAAACCGTAGATAATTACAGCACAATAGAAGAATTTAGGCAGAAGTATAACGAACTTGCCGTTGATGTAGGTGAAGTTGTTGGATTAAGACCTGCCTTAGGTGATAATCTTGTCGATGCGGTTAACGCAGTCGAAGACAAAGCATTCTATTTCGGAAAATACAGATATACTGCAACTGCAAACCAACAAACATTTACAGGTGCAGATGCAAATGGTAATATTCTTAAATATAAAGGAAACAGAGTTCAAGTATTTAAGAATGGTGTATTATTAGAAGAACAAAATGACTGGCAGGTCGGTGGACTTGCAGGTGCCTTCTATTATAACATACAATTGATATCTCCGGCAACCGCTGGTGATTTAATTCAAATCTATGCATACACAGGTTCCTTTGAAGGAACTGCTACATCTACTGCAATACTTTCATTCTTTACAGAAACACTACAGAATACTATCTATAATACTAACTCAAATGGTGTTATACTTCAAGGAGACAATTCAACTCCTACAGTAACTTTACAAGGTGGTTATAATCTACAACTTGCAGGTCGAACTTATGCAGAAGAAGATATTACTATTGCATCAGGTGGAACATTAACTGCACCAACAATTACAGACGGAACTGCTACTTTAACAAGTGGTTCTATTTCAGGTCTTGTTAATGTAACTGCATCAGGAGAATTAGAGGGTGGTTCACTAGACATCAATGGTGTTGCAGATATATCAGGTAACACAACAATCGGTGGAACTTTAGATGTTACAGGTGGTAATGTAGTAATTCAAAATGGTCTAACTGTAAATGCAGATGTTACACTAGGTGATGCATCAGGTGACCAGATAACAGTTAATGGTTCTCTTAATAGTAATTTGATACCATCAACAAATAATGCAAGTGATTTAGGTTCTTCATCAAAGAAATGGAATAATCTACATGCAACAACAATTACTGCAACAACTCTAAGTGGTGCATTAACAGGAAATGTAACTGGTAATGTAACAGGAAATGTTACTGGAGACCTAACAGGAAATGTAACAGGTAATGTAAGTGGAACTTCAGGCAGTATTTCAAACCATGCTTTATCAGGTTTAAGTGATGTTAATTATACAACAACTCCAGCTGCTGGGCAAGTCTTGGCATGGGATAATGCAAATCAGTATTGGGAACCTGTCAATCCTACAAACACTACAGATTCAGTTTCAGAGGGTTCAAATAACTACTACTTCACAGATACAAGAGTGAATGCAATCATCAACGCAGAAGCAGGTCTATCTAAGTCATATAGTGCAAATACAGGAGACCCTTTAGACGGAGATATAAATATTAGCGTTAACACTTCAGAAGGAATCAAAATCGATGGTGATAATGTGGTGATGGACAAAACAATTGTATCAACTGCACCAAGTGGAGTTGGGTCGACATCATCAGGTCATCTATGGTTTGTAGTCTAAATTATGTCAGACGAAATATATGTAAATACTGGTGGGACATTTCAGCAGCCATTTAATGATAGGCAACCTAGTAATGCCCAACAACCATATATTGCAAATGCTCAACAACCTTACATAGCAAACGCACAATCTCCGTTTACATATCAGAATAGGTCACCAGGAACTTATAGAAATCCTACAAACGCACAATCACCATACATTGCGAATGCTCAACAACCGTATCCGTATATAGCAAACAGTCAGACTCCTTATATTGCTAATGCACAACAACCTTATCCATATATTGCAAATGGTCAGAATCCATATCAGGCATCAGCAAGACAACCGTTTACATATAGAAGTCCAGTAAATGGTCAACAACCATATATTGCAAATGCAAGACAACCTGGAACATATAATGCTAGATATCCTGCAAATGCTCAACAACCTTATATTGCGAATGCAAGGCAACCGTCTACATATCAAAACAGAGCAACACCTAATGCACAACAACCTAGTAATGCCCAACAACCGTTTACATACAATGCTAGATATCCTGCGGCGTATAGGCACCCATTTACATATAATGCAAGAACACCTGCGTCTTCTCAAACTCCTGTAATATATGATGTATTCGGAGGTGCTCAGTCTCCATCTCATAATATAGAAACAACAACTGATATATCAGGTCCTATGGCACCATTTTCACAACCTGCAACATTTAATCATCAGTCTGTTGGTATGAATTCGTCTAATTGGTGGGGTTCAAATTCACCACATATGAAAAATTCACCACATTCATGGTTTAGTCCATCAAATCCGCATTACCCAACTAATCCTATGGTTTCTAATGCTCCTGGATTATTATCTAGTTATATGTGGCAAACCAACCAACATCAAAATTTTAGTTACAGTCATGGTCAATGTTGGGCTTACTTTCAGATTGGTTTCTTAACTAATGAAACAGCAACTCATCCTAATGGACATATTCGTTATCAATATGCAGGTGGTAACTCAACTGCAATGGCAGATGTATATGGTTTAAATAATGGTAAAATTATTTTACCATTGACTCAGTTTAACAGTAATGGTATTGTTGATGATACTTGGTCAATAGATGTTAAATATACAGTTCAAACTCAGGTTGAAACTGGAGGAACTAGTGAAAATAGACATCCAGGGTCTTCATATGCTTATAGCACCACCTATACTGCTGGAACTTATTATAATATATATTCAGGTTCTACATCAGCAGGTGCTTTGAATGGAACTGCTCATAGTGGTCGACAGTTTATGTGGATGGCGGTATCATCAGCTACAGCAAACCAACAATCAGGAGTAGTTGCCGCGTCAGGTCTAGTATTTACAATCAGAGCATCAAAATCAGGTCAAACTACTTACTATACACACTTTTTAGTTGACCAATCATCATCTGCAATTGCACATGGTGGAGGTGGTGGACCTGTAGGTGGCACATCAATAAATCTTCGTTCTGTATACGGACAGGTAATGGCGAGGTAATGGGAGAGAATAATGCCATCAGCTAATCAACCAGTTATAGTTCAACAACCATACATTGCGAACGCAAGGCAACCTAGTTCGTATCGCGTTCCTTATATTGCAAATGCAAGAAACCCATTTACATATAGACACCCATTTACATATCAACAACCATATATAGCAAACGCACAAACACCGTTTACATATAATAATAGGTCACCTTTTACATATCGTGTTCCTTATATTGCAAATTCACAAACACCTTTTACATATAATAATAGGTCACCTTTTACATACAGAAATCCTGTGAATGGTCAAACTCCATTTACCTATGCAAACAGACAACCTTTCACATATGCAAGGCAAGGTCAAACACCATTCACTTATCAGAACAGACAACCTGGAACATATGCAAGACAAGGTCAAACACCATTTACATATAGTAATAGACAACCATCTACATATAGGAATCCTACATCTTATCAAGCACCTTATATTGCGAATGCAAGGCAACCGTCTACATATAGTAATAGACAACCATTCACTTATCAGAATAGAAGTCCATTTACATATCAACATCCTTTCCCAAGTACCAGACAAATTGGTCCTTTGGCAAAAGTAAAACAAGTATATGTAAACGATAACGGAACTCTAAGAAAGGCACAAGAAGTCTATGTCAATGATAGTGGAACAGTAGAAAAGATACATCAAACACAACCTACAGCACAATTAACAGAACCTAATACATAGAGTTCTTTTTTCGTATAAATAGTTATATGGCTATTATCGCAAACTTATATATTGACCAAGGAACAGACTTCACAATTACAGTTGATGTAACAGACGCAGCTGGTGATGTCCTTGATTTGACTAACTATACTGCATTGGCACAAATAAGAAAAACATATAGTTCTTCTAGTGTATCAGTAGCATTCTCTACTTCGATATCAGCAGCTAATGGTCAAGTTACTCTAAGTCTAAACGATACTCAGACATCAAGTTTGGGTGCTGGTCGATATGTTTACGATTTAAATATTACAAGTCCTGGAGGGATAACTACTAGAGTGGTTGAAGGACAGGCAGTAGTAACACCAGGTGTAAGTAGGAGTTAATTATGTCGAACATTAAAGGAACAATTTCAAGGGTCGCAGGAATCTCAGGTCGAGTTGCAGGTGCAGGTAATATCCGTGCTAAGCAAGTTGCAATAGGTTCAGGTGGTGGTGGGTCAGATTTATCTGCAAAATCTATCAATGAACTTGCCGATGTTCAAGCAACAGAGACAGATGACGGACTACTTTCATACGATGCCACTACAGACAAGTGGACAACAACCACCAACATAGATGGTGGAACATTTTAATCGTATAAATACCAATATCAATCAATGTGTCATTCTAGTGAGACACGAACCTCATTGTGAGAGGATAGTATATATAATGTAATCTTCAAGGGATATGTGAACTTGATTTATTTTAAAATAAAAAACAATTTTCTTTAGGAGAGAAAAATGGCAACAGTAATTCAAATCAAAAGAAGCACAGGCCTAACCGCCCCAGCAGTCTCAGACTTAGCTGAAGGCGAATTAGCTTATGTGCAAGATAGGTCGAATTCAGGTGCTGGTGCTAAACTCTTTATTGAGTCAGTAGATTCAGATAACTCTACACCTCTAATCCAAGCGATTGGTGGTAAGTATTATACTGATATGCTTGCTGGTTCTTCTGCAACACCATCTAACTTTAAAGTTGGTAATGGTTCAACTGCAGGTGCGAGTTTACAACTTATGGAAGACAGCGACAACGGAAGTCATTTCGTTGCATTGAAAGCTGCTGATTCTATAGGGTCATCAATCACCTTTACTCTTCCTTCGGCAGACGGTTCTGCCAACCAAGTTTTGGGTACAGACGGAAGTGGAACACTTTCATTCTTATCTACTACTTCAACTCTTGCTGGTGCATCAGACTCAGACATTTCTAACCCTGCTTCAGGACACATTCTTGTCCATGACGGTTCAGATTCGTTTGACAATGTTGCAATATCAGGAGATGTAACATTAGCTTCAAACGGTGCAGTAACAATTGCTAACGACGCAGTTGAAACGGCAATGATAGCTGACGATGCAGTAACTTTAGCTAAGATTGATTTCTTAGTTGACGAAGACAATATGGCTTCTGATTCAGCAGTTAAAGTTCCTTCACAGCAATCAGTAAAAGCGTATGTTGATTCACAAGTAACAGCACAAGACCTAGATTTCTCAGCAGATTCAGGTGGTGCTTTATCAATAGACTTAGACTCAGAATCACTAACATTTACAGGTGGAACTGGTGTAACAACAGCAGGTTCAGGTAATGCAGTAACATTCGCGATTGGTCAGTCAGTTGGTACAACTGATAATGTTACCTTTAACAACACAACTGTTTCAGGAACATTGACATCAGATGACATTACATCAACAAACATTTCTGCATCAGGTAATTTAACAGTAACAGGAAACTTAACAGTAAATGGAACTACAACAACAGTTAACTCAACAACTACTTCAGTTGCTGACCCTGTATTCGAAATCGGTGACGACGCTTCAGACGACAACCTAGACCGTGGTATTAAATTCAAGTATAACGATGGTTCTGCTAGAATTGGTTTCTTCGGGATGGACGAGAATGTTCAGAAGTTCACAGCATTAAAAGCTGCAACTGATTCATCTTCAGTATTCTCAGGAACTGCCATGGACGCAGTATTCGGTGGATTAGAAGCAACAGGTCTTGCGTTATCAGGTTCTATTACATCTGTAGACGGTTCTGCTCCAACAGCTGGTCAATTATTGATTGGTCACGGTTCAAACGGAGATATGGCACTTGCAACATTAACAGCAGGTGAAGGTATCGATGTAACAAACGCCGATGGTTCTATCACAATTGCATCAGAAGTCGGTACTGCATCTAACTTAGGTGCCGTAATCGTAGCTGCTGGTGAGGGTATGGATGCTTCATACTCAGGTGGAACAGTAACAGTTGCTGGAGAAGATGCTACAACAACCAATAAAGGTATTGCATCATTCTCAGCAGACAACTTTACTGTATCTTCAGGTGCGGTAACCGTTACTGCTATAGACGGTGGTACATTTTAATAACGCTTAATCTATAGGAGAATAAGATGGCAACAGTAATACAATTCAAAAGAAGTTCTACTCAGAATAGTGTTCCTGCAGTTAGTGATTTATCACTAGGTGAACTTGCAGTAAACACTTATCACGGTAGATTCTATACTGAAAAGAACGATGGTTCTGCTTCAGTCGTAGAAGTTGGGTCAAACCCAGCATCTCTTACTGTTAACGACGCTTATTCATTCCCAACTTCGGATGGTACTTCAAACCAAGTTCTTCAAACCAATGGTTCAGGAACTTTAAGTTTTGCAGACTCACCAAGTAGTGGTATTGTAATATTTACATTTACAATGTCCTCTACTACAACATCAATCACAGGTAATGATGATAATTCAAATTCATTGTCATACACAAGTGGTTCAGAACAAGTATACATCAACGGTGTTAAATTAGTTGGAGGTGGTGCAGACTATACTGCTACTAACTCATCAACTATAACACTTGCTGAGAATGCCGTTTCTGGTGATGTTGTTGAAGTCGTTGCTATAACAGCGGCAGCGAACCTA
>Ga0213867_1001108_pt1 | contig 12009 bp, 10 predicted proteins | sample PICome_12_FD_160120 | JGI IMG/M metagenome (GOLD analysis project Ga0213867, IMG submission 160120) | Coastal seawater microbial communities near Pivers Island, North Carolina, United States - PICO540 | ecosystem: Environmental > Aquatic > Marine > Coastal | place: USA: North Carolina... | reverse complement strand
AGCTCTCCAACAGAAACCTCTACTATAATTTTATTCATAAAAATTTATACTATGTTAAGTTGTTAGAATTATGTCTAATATATTAATTATTAAACATGGATCTTTAGGCGATATAGCTCAAGCATGTGGGGCAATTCAAGATATTTCTGAAAAACATAAAGGAGATCAAATTCATTTATTAACAACAAAACCTTATTTTGAACTATTTAAAAAAAACCCACATATTTCAAATGTTATTCTAGATAAAAGATTATCAAAGATTAACTTAATTTATTTATATTTGCTAATGAGAGAGATTAAAAAATATAATTTCTCAAAAGTTTATGATCTTCAAAATTCTAGCAGAACATCTTTTTACAAAAATATATTATTTCCTAAAGCTGACAAAACCATCTGGTGTTCAACAGAAACAACTCTTCCGGAAGGAATAACCAAAAAAGATTTTGATAAAGACTCTGTTCTTTCAAGATTTGATCATCAGTTAAAATCTTCAGGAATTAATACCAATCATACAATGAAGCCAGATTTTTCATGGAGTACAGTTGATATTTCAGAAATAAAAAATAATTACGAACTAGATAAATACATAATACTTTTTCCTTTTTGCTCGCCCCATTTAACTACGAAGAAATGGCCTTATTATAATGATCTAATAAATATGATTAATGAAAAATTTGAAAATAAATTTAAAGTGGTTACAGCTCCTGGACCAGATGAAATTAAAGATGCAAAAAATATAAATGCTTTATGTGTTTTAGATAACGGAAAAGCTTTAAATATTTCACAATTATCTGGATTAATTAAAGATAGTTCGTTTGTGGTCGCTAATGATACTGGACCCGCTCACATAACTGCACATTTAGGATCAAAGGGTGTTGCCTTATTTGGTTCACATACAACTCCTTTTAAAGTGAGTATTGAAAGAGAAAACTTTAAAGCGATACAAGCCCCTGAATTATCAAAACTCTCAGCAGAAAAAGTTTTTGAAAAATTATCGGAAAAACTTAATTAGTCTATTAAACTTTTTTTAATGTAAACATCACCAGACATTATTAATCTGGCATTTCTTGTAGAAATTACATTAATATCTTTAATATCTTCATTCTCATAAACTATATTGAAATTAAGTTTGAGTTTTCCTGATGGATGTTCGATTTCAAATTCACCACTGTCAGAATAATTATCATAGAATTCAGAACAAATTGTATCTCTAGATTTACAAGCACCTAACAAAGCCATAGAGCCGGTTACTGCATAAGCAGGGTGGCAATCCCATGGCATAAAGTATCTTGATTTGATGTCTGCTTTATCAGGCTTAATAACAATTGCAGTTTTAGGTAAAACAGAATTAGTTACATCTCCAAATCCTACTTTTTTTGCAATTTTAATCCTTATCGTGTTCATTCTTTCAATAAGAATTTTGTTTTCATTTAACTCTTCAAAACTCTCTGATCCTTTTAAACCTAAATCAGTAGCTTTAAAAATAACCATTGGCACTGCGCAATCAATAAGAGTAAATTTTATATTATCTATTTCATCAATTTTATTTCCTGATGGAAAAAGTTTATTTGTTTGTGAACCTATTATGTCTAAAAACTTAAGTTGAATTGGTGATCCTGGTGTAGGAACACCATCAATTTTGAAATTTCCATCATATTGGACTTGTTTATTTGGTGTTTGAACAATTTGTTCAATCTTCATGCCTGTATTTTTATCTCTAACAATAATTGATGTTTCACCATTTTTTGCTTCAACCAATCCCTTTTCAATTGCATAAGGACCAACTCCCACAAGAATATTTCCACAAGAAGGTTTGGTATCGACTATAGGTTTATCTATTTTTACTTGGGCAAAATAATAATCTATATCAATACCTTCTTCAGAAGATTTATCTATAATTGCAACTTTACTTTTAACAGGCTCAGCTCCTCCTAGTCCATCAATTTGCCTTAGATCTGGTGAGCCCATAGCTGCTAGTAAAATTTTATCTCTTTTGTTTATGTCACTGGGGAGATCACTTTTTAAAAAATAAGGACCTCTAGAAGTACCACCTCTAATAAACATACATGGAATTTTAACTTGATCATTCATTATGATTAAATTTTTTTATTATAAATGGAATTAAAAGTACAATTAATATTATTCTTAAGAAATGATGATAACTAACAAATATAGGATCTATATTGTAAGCTACACTTATTATAACCATTTCATGTATACCACCAGGTACAAAGCTTAAAAAAGTTGGTAAAAAATCAAACCCAAAAGCAATTTCAAGAAAATAAGATGCAAAAGCTGCCAGGGTCATTAAAATTATTGTGATAATTACTCCGTGAAAAATATAAAATAACAATTCTTTAATCTTTAAACCATTCAATCTACTTCCTAAAGCTGTGCCCAAAAATATAAAAGATATATTAATAAAAATATCTGGAAATCTTGCGTTAACAAATTCGAGTGTATACAAAATTCCCGAAATAATCATACCTGATAATAGAGTAGAGGATGGAATATTAAATTTTTTTAGAAACAAAGCAAAAATATAGCAGGCAAAACACACAAGCACTATTTCAATAAAATATTTAAGATCATAAATGTTTTGATTTCCCAAGCCTTGTATTTCAGCATTACCCATTTGATAAATAAAAATCACAGGTAGCATACACACAATAAAAATTACTCTTGTAGCCTGAGGAACCAAAACTCTTTTGTTATTATTGTTTTTTAATTCTAATAATGCAGTAGAAATTGGAACAAAAGCACCAGGTAATGCAGCTAAAATTGCATTCATTTTTTCAAATTTACAAACTTTTAAAAAATAAAAAGTTATTATAATTGTGCTGATAAAAACATAAACAATCATAGATAAGGATGAAAATATCCATAAATGTATTTTATAAAGTAAAGAAACATTTAAGGTTCCTCCCATAATAATTCCTATTATTAAAAAAATAGGACTAAGAAGTTTTTTTGAAAAAGTTATTTTAATTTTTGTAAAAGATAAAAGCAAATTTGATAACAAAGGACCTAGCAACCAAGGCAATGGCATATTGATAGTAGATGCAAATAATCCTCCAATTGCGCCAATTAAAAGTGCTAAATAGCTCTGTTTGACAATATTTTTTATTTCATCAATCATTTTTAAAAAAAAATTATAACTAAATAATATTTTAAATTATTTTTTTGTGTCAGCTTCTTGTAAGTATATCAAATTAAAATGAATTTAAAATTTTATAAAAAATCATATATGGAAAAATATGATGTTGTTGTAGTAGGTAGTGGTAATGCTGCTCTTTGTGCTGCATTATCTGCAAGAGATAATGGGGCTAAAAAAGTTTTAATAATAGAAAAAGCTTCCAAAAAAGAAGCTGGCGGAAATAGCAGATATACAAATGGCTCTTATCGTTTTGCTTATAATAACTTTTCGGATTTAAAAAAAATTATTCCCAAATTAAAGCAGTCAAAAAAAATTGATTATGGAAAATATCCTAAAAGAAGTTTTTATGATGACATGATCAAAGTTACTAAAAATAAGACAGATAAAAAACTTACAAAAACATTGGTAAATGATAGTCATGAAGTGATTTATTGGTTAAGTAAGAAAGGATTGAAATTTGTGCCAATAAAAGGAAAACAATCTTTTGTAGTTAATGGTGTAACTAAATATTGGGGTGGTTTAACTTTAGAAGTTAAAAATCAAGGTGAAGGTCTTGTAAAATCACTTACTAATATAGCTAAAAAAAATGGAATTAAAATTAAGTATGAAGTTGCAGCTAAAAAATTAATAAAAAAAAATAACGAAATAAAAGGTATTGGAGTTCTAAACAAAGGTAAAAAAGAATTAATTTTATGTAATTCAGTTATTCTTGCTTGTGGTGGTTTTGAAGCAAATTCTAAAATGAGATCTAAATATCTTGGAAAGGGTTGGGATAAAGCTAAAGTAAGAGGTACCAAACATAATACAGGTGATGGATTAACCATGGCTTTTGAACATAATGCAGCTCGTTATGGTGAGTGGAATGGTTGTCACGCAGTGTTCCATGACCTTAATGGTCCAAAGTTTAGTGATCTTAAGATTGCAGCTAAATACAGAAAAATAAGTTATCCATGGGGAATTGTTTTAAATGCAAATGGTGAAAGATTTGTTGACGAGGGTGAGGATCTTCGAAATTATACATATGCAAAATTTGGTAGAGAAGTAATCAAGCAACCAAAACAATTTGCTTGGCAAATCTTTGATCAAAAAGTAAGGCCAATGCTTTACAATGAATATGATGTTAAATCAGCTACCAAAGTAAAAGCAAATTCTTTAGAAGATCTCGTCAAAAAACTCAAAGGTGTTAATGCAAATAAAGCACTGAGCACAATTTTAAAATACAATCAAAGTGTAAATACTAAAGTAAAGTTCGATCCAACAATTAAAGATGGAAAAAATACCAAAGGTTTAAAAATAAATAAATCTAATTGGGCAAATAAAATTGACAAAAGTCCTTTTTATGCTTTTGGAGTTACATGTGGAATAACTTTCACTTTTGGGGGTTTAAAAATAAATAATAAGTGTGAAGTATTAGACAATAAAGAAAAACCAATCAAAGGCTTGTATGCAGCAGGTGAAATGGTTGGTGGTATATTTTACTTAAATTATCCAGGTGGAAGTGGGTTAATGTCAGGTTCTGTTTTTGGAAGAATAGCTGGAAAATATGCTGCTAAATTATCCTAATTTGTTTTTTAATGCTAATAATTAAATATGATCAATAGAATATTAACAGTACTATTACTAGTTCTTACAACAATAACCTCAGCTTACGCTATAGATTATTCTGGAAAGACAGTAACAATTTGGATTCCATTTAAAGCAGGCGGAGGAACCGATGCATGGGCAAGAGCGATTGGTCCAGCGTTTAGTAAAAACTTGCCGGGAAACCCAAAAGTTATAGTTCAAAATGTAACAGAAGGTGGAATACTAGGTGCTTCAAATAAATATTTTTCTCAACACAGTAATGACAAAGATGGACTAGTTGTTTTTGGAACATCTGGTTCTGTTCAATTACCTTATTTATTTAGAGATGAAAGAGTGAGATATGATTATAAAAATATGATACCTGTTTTTGGTAGTGGAACAGGAGGCGTTGTCTATATCAGAAAAGATATGGGCATAAATAATATAATTAAAGATTTTAAAAAATTAAAATCAACTTCTTTGGTTTTTGGGTCACAAGGCGTCAACTCTCTTGACGCTGTTCCGGCGTTAGCATTTGATATGCTTGGGCTAGATGTAAATGTTGTTTATGGTATGAAAGGTAGAAAAGTTGGTAGAGCTGCTATCCTTAGAGGTGAAACTACAATTGATTATCAAACAACAGCGTCATACTTAAAACATGTTAAGCCATTAGTAGAAAAAGGTGAAATGGTACCATTAATGACGTGGGGATCTGTTATAAATGGACAAATAAAAAGAGATCCAAATTTCCCAAATTTACCTTCATTTAGTGAAGTATACGATAAAGTAATAAAAAATAAAAACAAAGAGGCTTTTGATGCTTGGCAAGTTTTATTCAACGCAGGTTTTGCCACTCAAAAGTTTATAGTTTTACCTAAATCTGCATCTGACAACGTTGTAACAGCATGGATAAAAGCCTCAGGCCAAATCGTAAATGATTTGGATACAATGAAAATAATTAATAAAAAACTTGGTAAATATGATCAAATTATAGGAGAAAATTTAATTTTCGCTCTTCAAAAAGCTTCAACTCTCGACGAACCAGCTTATATTTATTTATCCTCTTGGATGGATACAAAACAATAAATTATTTTAAAGGCAAAAGAATACTTGTTATTAATTTTTTTTTGTTTTCAATTTTGATATTAAATTTACCTTTTAGAGCTTGAACTGCCTCTGTTACAATCGCAAGTCCTAAACCAGTTCCAATTATATTTTTATGGTTTTTTCCACGTGAAAATCTTTTAACCAATTGATTTTTATTTATTTTATCCATGTTTAAAGAAACATTTTCGATAGAAATTATATACTTATTATTATTTGTAATACTTTTTATAATTATATTTTCTTCAATAGGTGAGTACTTAATAGCATTATCTATTAAATTTCTTAAAGTTACTTCAAGCAATATTCTGTCTAATAAAATCTCAATATTATAATCAGTTAATAAATTAAGTTTAATATTAATATCTCTTAAATTAGCCGCTGGCTTATAGTTATCTGCGATTTTTTTAATTATTTGATTAACTTTACAAAGCTCTCTCTGTTTCTTTTCTGCTCTATACATAACCATAGCGTGCTCTAGTAATTGTATTGATGATCTACTTGTCTGATCTACTGATCTAATAATATTTCTTAAATGAACTCTATTTTCAGGTGTTTTTGACTTTCTTAGAGCTAATTCACTTTCTGATTTTACTACAGTTAGTGGAGTTTTGATATGATGAGCAGCTTCTGCAATAAAAATTTCAGTCTTTTTTAGTGAATTTTGTAATCTTTTAATAAATCCATTTAAAGAATTTAGTAATGGTTTAAGTTCTTTAGGTGATGGATATTTTACTTCTTGTAAATCATGAGGACCTCGTTCTTTAACTTCTTTTGCTAATAAATTAACGGGCCTTAGTGCAAGTGATGTTGTAATAAATGATAAAAAGATAGATATAATGAAAAAAATAAAAACAATCACAAATATATTTGTTGTAACATCTTTTAAAATATTAAATTGAAAATTTTGAGTTTGTCCGACTGTTATATAAATTTCAGTTGGTTTACCTTTAATTGTAAATAAATGTTTAACTGAAACAGTTCGGATATTTTTTTCTTTATAGTTTATAGTTTTAAATGATGGTTTACTTAAATTTCCATAAATTTTTGATTTTGGAAATTTATTATAACCAATAAGAAACTCATTGTTTTTATCTAGTCTGTAAAATATTCGATCTTCCCCAAGTCTTCCTAGTGTTGAAAAAGTTTCAAATGGCCAGATTAAATAAATATCATTATTTCCAACCCTCACACCTTCTACTATTGAGTTTACAGAAGCTTTTAACAAACTATCTTGTGTAGTGGTCAATGTTTGAGTAACAAGAGTACGGATACCAATAAATATAATAATTGATAAAATTGCTGCGATTATACTTAATTGAATTAACAATCTATTTTTCAAAGAAAAATTATTTGTTTTTAATGGAATCATTTTTCTATTAATCTATATCCAATACTTCGAACATTTTCGATTTTAGCTTTACTATTCTTTATTTTTTTTCTTAATCTTGCAATATAAACTTCAATAGCATTTTCGGAAATAGTTTCAGAAATTGAGAATAGACGATCAGTTAATTGCTCTTTAGTAAAAAAAATTTTTGGAGAATTAAAAAATATTTCCAATAATCTTAATTCTCGATTTCTTAAACTTGTCGGTTTCCCTGAGATTTCAATTTTAGCTAATAGTGGAAAAAGAGATAGATTTTTAAATTTCAAACAAGTTTGATTTTGTCCACTCTGTCTTCTTAGGACTGCTCTACATCTAGCCTCAAGCTCTGCTAGATCAAAAGGTTTAATGATATAATCATCTGCACCAACATCTAATAAATCTATTCTATCAGATACTTCAGATCTAGCTGTCATAACTATTACAGGGATATTTTTATTTTGTTTTCTTATTTTTTTTAGAAAATCTCTTCCATCTCCATCAGGCAACATTATATCTAATAAAATTATATCATATTTGGAAACTGACAAATAATCATAAGCTGAAGATAAATTTGAAGCATGGTCTGTGCTGTGCCCATCATAATTAAAAAAATCTAATAACGATTTAGAAAATTCCTTAGAATCCTCAATTATAAGCACTTTCATAAGAATGATTTTGTCAGTTTCTTGTCAGCTTGTCAAAGTAACCTTAAATTTTAGAGGAGGGAAAAATGATTAAAAAACTAATTACAGCATTAGCTGCAATAATTATAACTACGTCTTCTGCATTAGCAGTAGATTATTCTGGAAAGACTGTAACAATTTGGATTCCATTTAAAGCAGGTGGTGGATCTGATACTTGGGCAAGAGCAATTGGTCCAGCTTTCAGTAAAAACTTACCTGGAAATCCAACTGTTGTTGTTAAAAACGTAACAGATGGTAAAGCAATTGGTGCATCAAATAAATATTTTGCTGAACATGGTAAAGATAAAGATGGTTCAGTTGTATTTGGAACATCTGGATCAGTTCAATTACCATTCATATTTAAAGATGAAAGAGTAAGATACCAATACAAAAATATGGTTCCAATTTTTGCAAGTGGAACAGGTGGAGTTGCATATGTTAGAAAAGATATGGGTGTTACTGATATCATTAAAGATTTTGATAAATTAAAAGGATCAAAACTTGTTTATGGTTCTCAAGGTAAAACTTCTTTAGATGCAGTTCCTATCCTTGCATTTGATATGTTAGGATTAGATGTAAATGTAGTTTATGGTATGAAAGGAAGAAAAGCTGGTAGAGCTGCTATCCTTAGAGGTGAAACTACAATTGATTATCAAACAACAGCGTCATACTTAAAACATGTTAAGCCATTAGTAGAAAAAGGTGAAATGGTTGCTGTTATGACATGGGGCGCACCAATAGATGGTAAAGTTGCTAGAGATCCAAATTTCCCAGATCTACCTTCATTTCCTGAAGTTTATGAGGCAGTGACTGGAAATAAATTTAAAGGAACAGAGGCTAAATCTTGGACAGCTTTATTTTATGCTGGTTTTGCAACACAAAAATATGTGATGTTGCCAAAATCTGCTTCCAAAAAAGTTGTTAAAGCTTGGCAAAAAGCTGCAGAAGCTATTGTAAATGATCCTGAGGCAATGAAAGTTTTAAATAAAAAATTAGGTAAATACGATCAAGTAACTGGATCTAAAAATTTAAAATCTTCATTAAAAAAAGCTACTTCAGTTGATTCTAAGTCAGAGAAATTTTTACAAGAGTGGAAAAACACTAAGTAATTATTTTTCCTTTAGTTAAAAAAAAGGGGGCAATGCCCCCTTTTTTTTTATAGAATATTTTTATGTTAGAAGCTCTTTTTTCAGCACTTGTAACTATTGTTTCGGGTCCATCAATATTATTTTTGATACTTGGAGTAATGCTTGGATTAGTTGTAGGAGTTATTCCTGGTTTTGGAGGAACAGTTGGATTATCTCTATTGCTTCCATTTGTTTTTGGCATGGAACCAATTTCAGGCATTGCTATGATGATGGGACTGATGTCAGTAGTTGCAACATCAGATACATTTCCTGCAGTTTTAATTGGTGTCCCAGGATCAGTCTCAGCACAAGCAACTGTTATGGATGGATTTCCTTTAGCAAAAAAAGGACAAGCAGCAAGAGCTTTATCAGCCGCATTCTTTTCATCATTATTTGGTGGTTTATTTGGCGCTGTTTTATTAACTGCTGTAATTCAAATAGCTAAACCAATTATTTTAGCATTCGGTACAGGTGAAATGTTGATGCTGGCTATTTTTGGGATTTCAGTTGTTGGTACTCTTACAGGTTCAAGTATATTTAAAGGTTTGGTTGCAGCATGCCTTGGAATGATTATTGGCTGTATTGGTATATCACCAGCAAGTTCCGAATATAGATTGGATTTTAGCACTGTTTTAGAAGTACAGAATCCAATTGTAATGTATTTAGGTGGTGGAATTCATTTAATGGTAGTAGCTATTTCAATCTTTGCATTTCCTGAAATTGTTGAACTACTTAGATCAAATAAAGCAGTTTCAGAAAAAGCAGAATTAGAAAAATCAGGATGGCTTATCGGTCTAAAAGATTTTCTCAAAAATAAATTTTTAGTTTTAAGATGTTCTTTCATTGGAAGTTTTATTGGATTGATACCTGGTATAGGTGGGTCATGTATTGATTGGATAAGTTATAGTCATGCAAAAACTACAGTAAAAGATAATGAAAATTTTGGAAACGGAGACATTAGAGGCGTCATAGGGCCAGAGTCTAGTTCCAATTCAAAAGAAGGAGGAGCGCTTATTCCAACTCTTTTGTTTGGAATTCCAGGTTCAGGAGGAACTGCAATATTAATGGGTGGTTTAATTTTGTTGGGTGTTGATCCAGGAATCCAAATGGTTGATACACAGCTTGATTTAATTTACACCATAATATGGTCTTTAGCTGTTGCAAATATTTTTGGTGCAATCATTTGTGTAGCGATGGCAAGACCAATTTCTCAATTAACAACGATTAATTTTACCGTCTTAGCACCATTTTTAATTTCATTAATTTTGTTCGCGATTTTTAACTCTACAAGATCTTGGGGGGATTTGCTTTTTGCAACATTCATAGGTGTTTTGGCAGTATTCATGAAAAGATTTGATTACTCTAGAGTTGCTTTAATGATTGGGTTTGTACTTAGTGATAGTATTGAAACATACCTTTATCAGACAATGCAGTTTTATAAGTTTTCTGAATTATTTACTCGACCAATATTTTTAATTTTGATTTTAATTTCAATTTTCTCAATTTACTCAGGTATAAAAATTATAAATAAAAAAGATGAAATTGCTCAATCAAAATCAAAAATATTAAACTTAAAAACAATACCTCAATGGATATTTCTTTTTATTTTAACTTTTTTAGGTATTTACACAATTTTTGTTACAGATCATTTGCAGTATTTGGGAAAAATTTTTCCAATAAGTGTTGGTATTTTTATGATTACATTTTGTTTTATTATAGGTTTTCAAATGTACTTTGGTAACACAGGTGCAAAAGTATTTCATGATGCAGAAAACTTAGTAAAGGGAAAAAAAGAAATTAGAAATCAATGGTTAACTATATTTTGGTTTATTTCACCATTATTTTTATCAATATTCATTGGCTTCTTTATATCCATTGGTTTTTTTGTAATTATTTTTTTACATAAAATTGCTAAGAAAAATAAAGTTTTTAGTTTTTTAAGTGGAATTTTAGTTTGGATCTTTCTATCTCTAATATCCCATTTTATGGTTATGGATTTCCCTCCAGGTATATTACAGTCGTATATAGAATTACCTTGGCCGTTAGGTTAATTTAAATATTTAAATTTGATATTATTTGATTTGAATTAAATTCTTTTCAATTTTTACTCTAGACGATCTAAGAATATTGAGAAAGCTAATACAGTTTTTTTTATTAAAATTAGAAATATGACCTGCAACAGTTAATGCACCAAGAATTTGATTTTTTTTTCTAAAGATTGGAACTGATATAGAAGCCATTTCTGAATCTCTTTCTCCAAAAGTCATAGCATATCCATTTTTTAAAACTTCATCTTTATCTTTAATTTCTAAATTATTATAAGCAGACAAAACATGACCACTCGAACCTATGTTAATAGGTTTTTTACCTCCAATAATTTCTCGGTGAGTTATTGATTTATTAGGTGAACTTGATTGGATACACACTCTTACATCATTTTGTTTAACAAAAAAACTTGCTGTCTCTTTTGTTTTGGATGATATGAAATCTAATTCAGCTTTAATAGAATTTTTTAAATTAAAACTACTTTCATAAATTTCAAATAATCTTGGGATTGTATGACCAATTTTAAATTCACCACTTTTTATTTTTCTAATGTATCCAAAATTCTCTAGTGATTTTGATATTCTTGAAATTCTACTTTTATGATCTCCTGTAATATTAGCTATCTTTGTTATCGTTAAAGCTTCATTTTTTTCGGTAAAACAATTTAGGATTTCTAAAGCCTTATTTACAGCATCTACACCAATAGTTTTTTTGTCAGTTTTCATAATTCTATTCAATAGAATATATTGTTCTATTTAATAGAACAATAGTATTTATTTATTTAGACAACGGTCATTAAAATAAATTAAATCTAATTTAACTAAATAAAGAGGGAAAATAATGAAAAACATAAAAAAACTATTTTCAGTATTATTCTCAGCAATCCTATTATTCTCAGCAACAACTACTAGCTCAGTAGCAATTGACAAATTGCACTTTGTAATTGGTGGTGGTGCTGGT
>Ga0213867_1001107_pt1 | contig 12012 bp, 8 predicted proteins | sample PICome_12_FD_160120 | JGI IMG/M metagenome (GOLD analysis project Ga0213867, IMG submission 160120) | Coastal seawater microbial communities near Pivers Island, North Carolina, United States - PICO540 | ecosystem: Environmental > Aquatic > Marine > Coastal | place: USA: North Carolina | collected... | reverse complement strand
TTGTGCGTGTCAAATTACTTGCTGAAGAATAGTAACCATGTTAGTAACCTCGTGGAGGTATGGATACTGGAGGTCAGCGATGGGCGATGGATCAAATAAAGTTGGTCATAATATTCCCTATTTGAATTTAAGCTTCCTTAGGAAATATCCGTACAGCTACTGGTAGGAACACTCAAAAAAATTTCCAACGCCATTTTACTACATGGATTTTTGTCATGCCGGTACTCGCTGTTTGTTTTGTAATGACTTGGTAGTTTTTTCTCTTCACAAGGATCAATTTCGTTTGCTTCTCCGGATACAGTAGACAGTAGTCACCGAAAGACACTATGAACTGTACACTGCACACAACAAATTCCTCAACCCTCAATAGAGTAAGACCTCGTTATAAGACCAGGCCAGATTTTGGACTTTTCCTGGTCTTATAAGAATAGAAAAAGAAGTTATTACCCCACAAAGAAGTACACGTACATATATGTACATGGAAATATACGGTCAAGTGAGGACATCAAATATGAGGGGCAAATGAAATGATTACTCGAACTTGTATAACTTCAATTTACTTTTGGATGGGAAAAACAAGAAATCCTTCCCTGCTCCATCTTTGCTCGTTTACTTCGTCCTCTGTATCCATTCAACTTAGTTATTGTATTGTCATAAGCTAACGTAAGATGTATCATCCTCGTAAGAAGCTCAATTTCTTTATCAGATTCGCCAAACGATTCCTAAAGAGATAATGACTGACGAATGCAGTAGTGGTAATCTAGGATGACTTAGCTATAAGAATGATCGATCACGTGCCGTGCTAAGATTGGTTTAGGCCAAATTCATTTCAAGACCAGCTAAAGAATTTCATGGTCTGGTCTTATAATTTCTTTTTAAAAACTGTATGCTTTTATTATATTAACTTCTACCCTTGTAGTAGCAGTTATTATATGATCGAAACATAATACTGAAGTACTTAGTACGGGGTCATAACGAGGTCCTACTATGAACTATGAAATATAAATTGGAACCTTTTCCTTTTCCCCTTCGAACTAAAGGCAGATTAGCTAAAGTCATTATGCGAACTTTTGCGACGTAAAACAGCTCATAGATTTGGGCGCCTTACAATCGCAATCGCATCCATCAACCCTTGGCACTTTACAAACTCTATTGTCATGTCACGTATGAGATCGTTGCTACATTTATCTTACTGGCTCTTTGCCTCGTTCTCAATCGTCCTTAACGTCGGGGCATTTATCCCGCTGAACGTCGGAGTGGTTTCTAAACAGAAATGTTTTGTTGGCACAAGTGATATCCGTCACTCGTTTCAAGCCAAGAAAGATATTGTGATCATCGGGGGATCACTTGCCGGTTTGAGCATTGCACTCGAACTTGCGACTTCTGCCAATGATGTCCAAGTTACCGTGCTGGATAGTACTGTTCCTGCTACAGAACAGTCGGAGGTGGAGTTTGGCAAAACAAATATTGCCAGTATGGCAGCTGCAGGTATGTTGGCGCCCATGAGCGAAAGACTCCCATCTGGACCTCTCCTGGATTTATGTCTCGATAGTAGGGCAATGTATGGATCTTGGGTCGAAAAAGTTGAACAATTGGCGCAAGCAAGTACTTTGGGGAAGAAATATTTATGGAACGGTAGCGAGTACGATGTGGGGTATCGATGCAATGGTGGGTTCTTGGCACCTGCTTTTGCAGGAGATGGCGTTGCTACATGGGCGCCGCCGGTTGAGGGAGGGGAAGCAATTTGGTTAGACCATTCTCAAATAATGGAAATGGAAAATAGTTTGAATCCAGAAATTGTTGGTGGGTGGTGGTTCCCCACCGATGCAAGTGTTGATGCGAGAAGGCTCACTTGAGTTTGCGCGCTGCATGCGCCAACAGTGGTGTAGAACTCTGTTTCGGAGACGATTATCGGGTTAAAGGTATTGATCAGTCTGATAAGAAAAATATTAAGGTCTTGGTTGAATGTGGTATAACCTATGAACCGAAAAAGGTAATATGTTTCGAAGAATCGTTAGTCACTTCTTTGTTGAAGTGAATTAGGCTTAATTTTATTGAGACCAAATGATCTCATATTTTAGTCATGCCTTGCATCATAGGTCATTGCTGCAAATGGGGCTTGGATGAAGCACATTTTGCCTATTCCAATTGTCCCACATAAAGGACAAAGTCTGAGTGTGACATTGGAAGAAGGAGAGAGTCTAGAACGGTAAGTCTGGAAATGTCGTCGTATATCAGAATATATTTTATGATACGCCTATAGATATTCAATTGCGCATTCCTTTCATGCTTCGTAGAGTATTATTTGCCCAAGATACTTATATTGTACCGAAGTCTGATGGTCGGATAATTGTTGGCGCAACTGTTGAACCTAACACGTTTGATTCAGATATTACTCCAGCTGGTCTCACGCATATTATTGAAAATGCATGCGAGCTTTTACCAAGCATAGCAAGAGGAAAAATTGGTGAGGTATGGTGCGGTTTACGACCCACGACGCCGGATAAGGCACCAATTTTAGGAACGACTAAACATGAACAACTATTTGTCGCTGGAGGCTATTGGCGAAATGGTGTCTTACTTGCCCCAAAGACGGCACAACTTATGTGTGATCTTGTAACGAATTCTAAATCATTGTCTAAATCTGACGAATCCTTATTAGAGGCATTTAATTGGGATCGTTTTTACAATAAAGAAAAGTCGCGTCAACTTGAGGCTGACATTCGATACAAGAGTCAAATGCATACTATCCAGTATCGTGGAAAAGGGAGTGCCACAGCGGGTATTGAGCTGGGATTCTATGAAGGTAAGTATTTGTGAAACTTGTGTTTTCAACATCAACTTATATTTCAATATGCAAAGGAGCTCGTGCTGCTAAAAACGAAAGACAAACCGATCGCAATCTTCTTTGGGGTGATGCCGACGAAGACTCGATATTCGAGCAAGCTGCTTTGAAAGGCTTATCTGATGCAACGTCATTTATATTAAAGAAGGATGATCGCCCAAAAGAATCTTTACACGAATCTAGCCAATACGTATCATATGAGACGACATTTCCTGATTTGTTGAAGACGGAACAGAATGATTCTGCGTTGTTAGCCGACACAACACAGATAGATTCGCATGAGAAGACAAATGCCATTACTATAGGAATGTCAGAGAACGGGGATGAAGCTTTAGGTAATGCAAATTTAAGCGATACTTATGCTGCGATCAAATCTAATAAGGAGGCTGCGGCGGTACATGATTTCTCAGTCCACGATGAAGATGATAAAAATGTAGATATCGATTTTGACATCCATTGGGTGGATCCAGAGAGTGGGGAAAGCATACTTGTGCCTCCTGGAACTTCACCCGGAGATTTTCACAGTACGGTCAGTAAAAGTAAAGGTTCGTCGGTCAAAACACTTGATCCAGATGAGACGACGTTTGATGGTTACACAGAAATTCAAGCAAAAAATTCTCGTGGGACAAGAGCAGAGGAGTTAGAAGCGATGAGAGCCTCGCGAATTTCGAATAGAGATAGGGAATCTGAGGCTTTTAATGGTTTGACTCCAACTGAGAAGGAGGGAGAGAAAAACGAATTTCGTGAGTTGGATAAGTTGTACGAGTCAATTAGAAGATCAAAGTCAGAGAAAGAGATGAATTTGCCAGTTGTCGGTGAATCTTCGGCTGATACAGATTTAGGTTTTGAGATATTTTGGAATAATCCTGACACTGGCGAGCGCGAATTAGTCCCACAAGGAACTTCTCCTGGTAAGTTTTTTGAGCAAAGGCAAGTCGAGAACATAAAGAAGGAAACAGCGGGAAACGATTCATCTTCGATATCCGATATTACTCAGGAAAACCCTAATGCTATGATCCCTGATGAAACTACTTTTGACGGATATACTGTTATTCAGGCGAAGAATTCGCGGTCAACTCGAGCGGAAGAGTTAGAAGCCATGCGCGCTGCTCGGATATCGAATCGTGGAATGCCTTCAGATACCTTTGGTAGCTAGTGAATGATGATGTTTTATTTTGGTAATAAAGTTATCATTATGTAACAAGAAACACTAAGCAACATGTCTCTCTCTACCTTCGATCGGTCATGTTTATTAGTATTACATTTCAACCCGCTGTCAGGTTCCTTGCTTTGCTGGATATATATTTTGGTGAAAATCTAATGCTGTTAGTGCGATACGGAACAAACCTATCCCTGTTGCTTGTTGTCATCCCAGCTAAACTCTAAATGAAATCATTTTGCCGTGCAGGATATATTGTTTGTGAAAATCGAACATCATTTATACGATGTGCATTAGATCTTTCCTTGTTGCCATTCTAGGTACACACTTAATGAAAGCATTTGTGAGCTGCTACTCGCTATCGATCTTTAGATAAAAACATGATTCCAAAAATATCTTTTTTAAGATTGTTTATGCTGATTATTTGTAGCAGTTTAATGAGCAGAGGCACCACTTCCGCCACAAATACCTCCTGGTTGAGATTCGTGACCTTCAGCTACACTGACAATATATTGAATTGTCATGAGAAATGCTGACAAGAGGACAACCGCCCCGATGGAAAACGCAATAAAAGAACTTCGATTTCCTAGGAGCTTCATGACGTGGTTAAGGCCCAATTGTCCAACAATCGTAGCCAGAAAACCGATCGAAAAACAAATGTATGCATATTCTTTGACTAAAAGACCGAAAACTATAAAAGATGTTGTTGCTGTAAAGCTTGTGAACAATATCATGCAAGCCGAGCAAGCAGAAGACACAGCAGGGTGGACACCCATTTCAAGCATGAGTGGACCCTTTACAATGCCTCCGCCGATACCGAACATTCCTGCGAAAAATCCCGCGAACATGCACACAAATGGATAAACAACAGTAGCACGTTCGTCCCACTTAATGTCTCCTTCAACATATTTGAAATTAACTTCTTGCTTTTTATGATATTGTTTTACCAGCACATTTCTTGCAAATACGGAAACAAGTCCAATCCAGACAAGGATGATAATATTCGAAAGCCAAAACGAGGTAGAACCACATGTAATCCCAAGTGGAGATGGAAGAGAGCCTCCACCCTTCATTAGATTTATAAAGAGAACAACAATGAACATCAACACAAGCGCCTTGATTTTGGAAAACGGCATGCTTCTTTCTTCATCGAGAATCTTCTGCAAATCGTCGTCAATAACCTCATCCATAGGGCCATATTCTGACGACTCCATATTATCTAGCAGGGATCCCTCACTTTCTTCATCATTGCCATGTTCCTCCTTACGAGCCAATTTCGTCAATTCGGATTCTTTCTCGTTTGAATTTGCTTCAAGCTCCTTAATCAAAATACTTTCCTTCTTGTACATCTTTCTCGCTTTTTTGAGCGTGTTAAAACCAGTGAAACTAAGAAGCAGCACAAGGCATATGATAAGATACTTTTCAGGAAGAAGTTTATTAATAAAAGCCCCCATTAGTGCACCCGATATGGTAAGCGGCTCCATAACAAGAATAAGATCCCAATCGATCAGCGGACGGTCTGCCAATGGGTGGCGCTTGTTCCAATTTAAAATTGTATTTGCCATCGCACCACCGAAAACTGTCACATTACTTAAAGGAATGGCGTACTTAGTGCTAAATCCTAGCACGAGGATATATATCGGTACAAGCATACCACCTCCACCGATTCCCCCACCTGCCGCAACCATCAGACCCAAAGTTGCAAAGAAAAATCCATACAAATCACGCGTTTCGATAGGATGAAGAGGTCTGTGGAGCTCATCATAGTCCGAATTGGATTCCTTTATATTCACGAGAACCCTCCTTGCAATACCGTATATAACACCTCCAATCGCCTCATCTTCATCTTGAGAAATAACTTCCTCGTGCTGTTGCCTTTCTTCTATTAAAATGCTACTTGCATACGCACATACTTGAACGACGGCCGCCGAAACGACCAAAGCGGTGAGGCATTTTCGTAGCACCTTTGTCCCTACTACCTCGGAAGACGATCGTTCTGTTTCGTGTAGAGCCATACCTAGTTTTTCACCATTGGGAGTGACTAGAGGATGGAAGAGAAAAAAATTATTATAAATTGTTACGTTTGCATTTGTGCGTAATACCGCGTGGTTTTATAACGGGACTCAAGTGGTATGCAAAAACTACTGCATGTAGCATAGCAGCGCGTAGCGCGTGTTAGAAAAGAAGGAAACCCGAACGAAATCATGCACATGAAGACGAGAACGAGGACGATGAGATGTAACTACTTTAGCCGATTTGTATCGACGTTAAGTAAAAATGGAGATCAATGAGATGGCAGCACAAAGCATTGGACCTCAATCAAGCTCCAAGCTCAAACTTTTTTCAGAGAAGATATTTTTTATTTTTTAGGATTTGCTGAAACTGCGCAATTATTTTTTGTCGTACACAGCACACAACCTTGACGATTTTTACGACATTTTTGACTTTTGATACAGAAAGTTTTTTATTTTTTGCTTTGCTGGAATCGAACCTCGTCCTTCCACTTCACACAAATACACACCCTCCATCATGATCACCCAACCAACAACACCAACCACAACGCCAGTAAAATTACCTTCCAGTGCTTCTTCATCACCCGGCAAAGCAGCACCGTCCATCAGCACCTTAAAGAAACGCAGTGCGGAAGTGTCACTGCTAATCGAAGATATCTATCGTTCCATACCAGAACCGACCATCTCTTACACGGCACAGGTATGGCAGCAGCAACATAATCAACGAGATTCTTCGTGGATTGATGTCAATGGTCGTGTGCCTGAGTCAGGTGTTACAGCTCGTGAAGAGGCATTGTTAAATAGCAACGGATCGAGTCATCCAAGTGATAATCGTGCTTCCGAACTTGAGAGTGCGACGCCGATGGTTATGGCAGAGGTTCAACGAGAAGAGGCGGAACGATATAACCAGCAAACTTTAGCAGCGACGGTAGCGACAGCGTTGGAACGAGGGTTGGATAGAGAGTTGCATCAACAGTTGCAAATAAAGTCTAAAGAAGCCAATACGTTGATTACGAGGATATGTAATGATCATAGCGATAACTTTTTGAGGAGTGTAGCAAGGCTTGTGAGTCTTGGTCAGCCAGGAGAAAATAATGTAGCCGCGCCCATTAATGAAGAAGACGATGTTAATGACAAATCTCAAACGCATACGAGTAGTTGTATGGAGTTGAAGGAAAAGATTGAAAGTGCAGGAGCAGAGCTTGCTTCGGATATGGGGACAGGTGGTAAAATGCTGTCCGTGGCGACAAAATTGGAGATACGTCGTGATGCACATAGAAAGGCACGCGCTATGAAAATTATTATTCATGATTGTTACCAGGTAGCTTATGCATTAGAACAGGGACGGAAATATGCGAGCAAATCTCGTCCTAGAGCGGCGTTGGACGAAGTGGAGAAGGCTCGACGGATGCTCAGGGAACCACTGTCACCTTTTCTCGTTAGGGTTTTCTTTAGCAATGACAATAATCAACAACGTGAAGAAGGAAATGAGAAGATTCCGCAAGTCTTGACTTTGGCGGATACTCCGTTTGGAAAACGTGCTAATGAGCTGCTTCCAAAAATTGAAGGAGAAGTGTTGGCAGGAGCTCGTAAAGGTCTTTCAAAATGGTTTGTTCACATTCGTGGGGGAACCGGTGCATCTGCAGGTGCTGCTGCCTTACGCAAATGTGCACATTCTGTAAGTATTGGTGCGAGCGAGAAAATAAGTGCGGAAGAGCGTTATGAGTGGCGCGCTTTACATTCTCGTCACTTAATTAGTCGTGGGGATGGACGCGTCGCCAAGGCCACGCGCATTCTAGAAACCCTCTTTACCGACAAATACATACAGAAGGATTTGAAGCAAATATCAAGCTTACCCAAAGAAAAAGGTATTGCTCGGAAAGCGGAAATGATCGCTATTTGCTTTAGTTGGTATCGTTGTTGGGATGCGGACAAACCACATCATTTAGAGGGTAGTGGTGGAAAGGGATTGAAAAGTGCAGTATCATCATCAGCAGCCCAAAATCGCTTTCGATTAGGCGTGAAGTCCGGTCGCAGTGGCAGCACTCAGTGGATCAACACCTTAATACCTAGCATGCTGTTGGAAGACAATACGAAAGACGAGAATATACTTATAGGTCTTTCTGAGAATGCCTATCCTGTCCATCGTGCGAAAGCAACGTTTACGTTGCTCGGTAAAGCTGCTGACTTTCGTGAACAATACGAAATCAATCGTTTCGGGGATATGAGGATTCAAGGTAGTGCTAAAACTGAAACGCACATGCGTAGTTCACTAAGTAGTTTGACGGGAGACGACGTAAGCGTTGGTACTGATCGTTTTTTTCATGCGAAAATTTTGCCACACTTGTGTGCGTCAGTTGTTGGATTCAGTGCAGTTGAGGCGGCGCTTGAATTAGGTATCTTTGATTCGATTGAAGTAGATACTGTAGCAAAAAAGATACATCATAATATGAACGGAAACTCCGGTTCACAAGGTATAGCAAATGTTGAAGGTACAATCGCACAATCAACTTCAGCCAGTCAATATGAACGCGGGCTCATTGCTGAACTTGGATTGCTTGTTCGCTCGCGCGCAGCTGCAGCAACTTTAGCTGAATTGAATCGAGCAGCGTCCTTATTGAACGTGATGAGATTAACTCTCCGAATGGTTTATCCAAGTAGTCAGACAAGACGTTTTGACAAAGAACTTTTAGTTGTTGATAACGATTTGGTCCTCAGTGCATTAAAAGTATCGAAAACTGAGCAAAAAGCTGCAACTATGCGAGCAGCTTTGGAAGATCGTTACATGCCCATGCCCGTTTTGAGAAGGTCTGGGTTATTAACGTCTTCATCAGCACGACAAGATTCAAAGAAGAGTGCAGAGGATATTGCACGTGAAGTATACACGTTGAATATGCCTTTTGGACTATCACAACTCATTGTAAAGCCAAGCGCTGAAGCTACCTTATCTAGACTTGATCCGACAATTACCAATATGTCGAAGCAAAAGCTCAAAACATCCACACATCAACAACTGCAACATACTTTCTCTACTTGCGTGCCCACCATTCTTCGCAACATCCATGCTCGAAGCATTGTATTTTCTAGTTTTATTTTAAATTTTGAGGAGCTTGGACAGAAATTCAATACTAAGTTTAAGCAGCGCGCTGGAAGTGCTGGATATGTGTTGGATAATTTAGAAGATTGTATTGGAAATAGTGCGGTGGCACTATCCGAGCGTGTTGAGGATGATGACGTGTCGGTACGAGCAGCGGATGAAGTAGTTACTGCAATTCAAATGACAGCAAATATGAACGCGTTGTTGCAATCTCTGCCGCACCTTTATGCAGTAGTGGTAAAAGGTATGTGCCATATTGGCCTTGTAAGGGCCGAAAATGTAGAAGACGTGTTCCGATATGCAGATGCATCTCTAGTACGAGCAGAAGACAAATGTAAGGGAGAATACTCAAGTTGTTATTCAGCTGTATACGAAATTTCTCGTAACAAGATCAACGAGCTGATCAACTTTTCCATGGATAATGTTGATTGGGTGCGTCCAAAAGTGACTGGCGAACAGAGTGGACATGTGCAAACTTTGATCAGCTTTATGAGGAACATGTTTTCTACGTTGGACCATTTGGACGCAAGCTCAAGGGAAGGTATTCTTCTCTCATGTTGTGGCCACATAGGAAATCGTTTAGTTTACCTCTTGAGTGGAGATGTCAATGAATACTCGAGGGCAGTTGCGCAGGGAGATGAGCAAGATTTACAATATCCTGGCCTATCGCCAATACAAAAAATCGATGCTTATGGTTTAAAAAATATGGCAATTGACGTAAGGGCTTTAAAAACATTTGCAAGTACACTTGATGTTCAAAATCTTCATCAGAGCTTTGACGAAATAGATCGTCTTAGTAGTGCAATGATTGATCCTGATCTTCCACTTTTACTTCGCCCAGAAAATCAGGGACTAAGGAGCAAACGGTATCCGTTCCTCAGCCTGGAAAGATTAAAAAGTATAATAGAAAGATATGTTGTTGCTGGCATCGGAAGTAAGATGTTTAGCGGGACGTCTATGTTCAGCGGGGGTGAACAAAGTAGTAATTCAAACGTATTCATGCTAGACAAGAAGGACGTCTTACTCATGACCAAGCTCATTGACGACGAGCTTGGCCTCTAATTTTATTAACTATGAGGAAAATTTATCTATACAATATTAGTATTTCATCAAGCGAGGACCTTCTCGAAGCTTACTTATGAAGATACGAAGCTCCTCATACTAAATTATTATTTAATCTAATGCATTCATTTAAATGCTGCCATTCCACCTTTCTATTTCTAGCCAAAGTGTTTCCATACCAAGGAACAAATTGTAGTCATAAGATTTTAATTGTTGTCGTGTAAAGGGAAAAAATTTATTGCAAAACGACTGGTTCGCATTTAAAAGTGAGTTCATACGTTTTCTTTCCAGACAGGGAAATAGTCGATGCACCACCGATTTGCTACGCATATTGAGGCCAGAAGTTCTGTCTATGGAACCTTCCGAGCTTGATAGATCATCGTCCTCATCCAATGGTCGCAAGTGTAAAGATGCCCCAATTCCATGACGTTTTATAACAGAAAGATATACTGATGGAGAGCATAATCGCGGAGAGTGCACTAAAAATGTTGGCGATGATACATTTCTCGTGAAACTTTCACATTTAGAGGCAAGAAAGGAAACACTCATTTCCGCAAAAAATTCTTTGTAATTTACCAAAGCATAGGCAAAATCATGCTCGACTGTTCTACCACCCCAATCCCTTCGTGGAACTCGCTCATATTTTTTACTGCATTTTAATATTTTGTATAGCCTCATAATATCTATTGCAAAGTAAAGAAAGGATTATGGTGTGCGTCTACAAACAAAAAGATAGAGTTGTAGTTCATACCTTGATTATTCAACCCATCATAAACTACAAATTGATGAATTAAATGACAAAATTCATGTAAAATTAAACCACATCCATTCCAGTGCAATCTTGATCGCTGATACTCAACGCAGCTGTAAACTTCAATGCCATGGACCTTGCGAGGGTCGTCAAAATTTTCATGCAACCACGCCGCATCATGGTGGACGGTTGAATGGATTACTTTCGAAGGATGCGAAGTGGGACCGTAGGAATATGATGCATTAATCCAAAGTACGGTACGACGAACTAAGTTATGCACTGAGCACGGCAAGGCCGCCAAGGCACCATTTACATCGTCGCTTAGATCTCTCAAGAACATCGGACATAACTCCAACACTTTCGGCCGAAACATGACTGTACTTCCACATTCAAGCACTACCGTTTGATAAATATTGTTACGATTGTCGATCCAACGATCAGCTTGGTGTATGGAAAGACCTTGACCTTGTTCCTCCTCGGGCTGTTGCTGATAAAAGGTCTTATCGTCCTCAACTGCTGCCTTTTTGGAATATCGAAGCCTACGCCGTTGCTTATTTTTGCCCATTTTCCTATTAAGTCATGTCTACTCTTATTTCCTACTTCTCCTACGTTTTGTCTTGCCGTCAAGCTATCAAAAGTGAAACGTCCTTTTTTTGTCGTTCCTGTCCGGATCTACTGAAATGATTCTTTTGTTGTGTGAGTTGTAAAGCCGAACCTCAAGTTTCAAGTTTCGTTCTCGTAGCTCGTAGAACAGATTGGGCCGCTAAAACACATTTTACGAGAACCCGCCCGAGGCCCTAGCCCGAGCCCTAGGTGCCTGTTTCGTTTTCGTTTCACGTGAACAGATTGGGCCGGTAGAATGTAGAATGCACTCTAAAAAATATACTACTTCAGAAGTACTTCGAAGTACAACTCTAGTGCCTACAAATACTACAGAGAGACAGAGATAGATAGATATAGATAGATAGATAGATAGATAGATAGAGAGGACCGAGAGACAGAGACAGACAGACAGAAGGACAGACTGAGGGACAGAGAGACATAGACTGAGAGAGAGAATCAGTGTGAGAGAGGGAGAGAGAGACA
>Ga0213867_1001106_pt1 | contig 12013 bp, 9 predicted proteins | sample PICome_12_FD_160120 | JGI IMG/M metagenome (GOLD analysis project Ga0213867, IMG submission 160120) | Coastal seawater microbial communities near Pivers Island, North Carolina, United States - PICO540 | ecosystem: Environmental > Aquatic > Marine > Coastal | place: USA: North Carolina | collected... | reverse complement strand
CGCCGTTAAACCAGAGGACGCTCTTGCCGCGCGCGCCTTGGGACACATCCAGCTTGTCAATTTGTGCGAGCACGCTACCAAAACGAAGGGCGGCAATTGTTCAGTCGTAAATCAGACAACTGTAAACAAACAAGACGCGGATGAAATTAGTGAATTTAGCTTCGATCTGAATTTGGAAGACGAAGACGAGATGGGAACTACAACTGTTACTAAAGCAAACAAGAGAAAAGAAGAAGAAGAAGAAAAAGCAACTAATTCAAACACGCGCATTCAAATGTTTGGCAGCGAGTACGCCCGATACTTGAGCACATCTACCCCATTTCGACCTCCCCCTAAACCGAAACCACGCCTCCTTATACCACGACGCACTCCCAAGATTAGCAGCCATTTTTCCAACACAAATAAACCTCCTATGATCGCGCGTACTCGAAAACAATCCGAAAGCAGCGCCAGTGACTGTACTGATACTCTCGACCCAAAGAATGGCCCTATTGTGGAATTACTTGTCACGTCTTTATCAGACGGGATCCCACCAGGATATACTACGGTACGCTCCTCGGCGTCGTCCACCCAAGTCCTCTGCATTAAACGAGAACGAAATTGGAGTCGCGCTTGGTTTCGCCCGTTGGTTACAGCACTTGCTGTGATACTCCCTGATCGACGTGAATTCGTGCCTCCAGGATACTGCGTCATTCGTAAAAATTCGGAACCTGCAAATTTTGGGACCTCTGAGCGTGTCTACATTTGCTACCGACGGTCCCGTGAAGGGAATCCGATAACCGATTTACAATTTTTGGATCCACGTATAGGAGATGCGATCCCACAAGACTACACGGTGCTGGAGCGCACCCCTTTTAGCTACAGTGCCTGCGTAGAAAAAGGTTTTTTGGCCTATCGACAACGTTTGGCCAATTTGGAAACACTGCGACCTTTGCCGTTATTCAAAAGCGAGCATCCGGCATATTTTGCAACGGGCGGAGGTATTGTGCAGAGTAGTGTAGGGAAACGTCACGTAATGGAACTACGACGTAAAGTGAGTGTTTTGAGTCCCGCAAGTGTAGCCAGTCGGCTATTGGAGAGTGGGAAACTTTATCTGCAAAGAGATGAAGGGAGTTGGAGCTTTGATGAAGGGAGTGCCGCGAGGGGAGGCGTCGATGGGGATTCTCATACGAGAAATCGAAGTTCTAGTTACTTTAGTGAAGTGAGGTAAGTATATTTATGTCTGAAGTTTGCATGGCGTGATCTCACATTTTGCCAAAAAAATCAGCTCGCAAGCATCTTCTATAACCGGTACTATCAAAACTATATCGCTGTATCTAGATTATATTCCGCATTTATCGACCTATGCTAATTCCTTCGCCTCCAACACTGAGTCACAGCTTGTTCCTCCCCACAAACTTTCGCTTTTGACCCCGATACTTACCGCTCTATACAACCAACACGGCGGATCCTCTCATCTGGCTCTGGAAGGTGTTACCAATTTGTTAAAAACATCATTTTTCGACGATGATATACCAGCGTCGGTCCAAGAAATGGACGACCGTTGCACCATGCTCGACGTCTGTACGCAAGTCGTATGTGACGTCGCTATGAGTGCGCGCGAAAGTCACTTTTGCGGCTGTACTCTATTCTTAAATTTAGCATTGAAAAAATCTCAATCAAGGCTCAACAACCGAACGTTGGGGTATTTGGCGCGCTTCGCAATATTTTACGCAAACTTTGAGAGCTCGTCCAACTCAAATTTGGATCATCCGCGTGCATTTTTTCAAAATTGGTTTGGATTCCTGCAGCAAAACATCTCGGAATCTAAACTACATGTCGGTGCTAACCCCGCGGAACAAAATCAATATTGCGAACTTCTTCTACAGCAAATCCGACGCAGTGGCGGCAGTGAAGTGTACTGGCACGATTTAACCCTGTGCAGTACTCCGATTGTCCCTAAGGATCATCGCCCAATATTATTGGTGATTGGGTTTTTACTAAAAGTCGCATGTGGACCACTACGTAGGTATCCACGTGATGTCCGAATTAAATGCCTCGCACTGGAGTTGTTATTGGGTCAACTTAAATTTTTAAAATCCTACCGAGTGTGGGAAGTTCCCCTACGACGGTTTATACCGGACGTTATACTGTTAAACACACAATGGGGGATATCTGACGTGGATGTATTTCAATCTCTTCAATCACTTTTGATGGAGTTCTTGAGGTTAGACTATCAATTAATGGAACGTGCCGTGTTGTTAGAACACTGTCTGGTGAATTTTTGTAATTTGGACACGCATGTCAACTGTCTGGAGCAGTTGTTGATTGTGGTCACGCAGGTGGCACCTCAGATCTTCCGCGAACGATATTTACACTATTACTACAAACCCGTATTTCACAAATATCATACGTTGTTAAGTTTTCTTGCAGCCTTGGCCAATTTGGCCCAACGATTTGGTCGCATTGCGTTACCGCAGACTGTAGAAGCGATGCGTAATCAGGTTCAATTAACTGCCGACACCGTTGAAGAACAGACCTGGTTATCGTTTATTGGCGTTTTGGGATGTTGGAGTGATATTCTTCGCCAATTATGTCATCGAGTTTTTCAAGTAACTGGAGTATTACAGGAATTGGATTTTGATTGGATGAGCCTAGATAGTGCGAGTATATCGGCCACAACATGTACCCCTTTGATGTCTCCGATTGTCGAGGGGAAGAATGATGTTGAGGCAAATCTACATGATGGAGGTTTAGATTTGCACAGTTTGTCGGTTGGACAACCATCAGAAGTAAACTTACCGACTGATTTGAGTACCTTTTATCTAACCGCGGAATCAAATTTAGCGAAAGCCATAACAAGTCTCAAATTGCCTCAAAAACCTCATATCGTCGCTACCTTTTTGCGACTTCACATGGATTCCTTGAATCCCGTCCAACTTGGAGAATACCTTTCCAGCGAAGAACCGTTCCTGCAGCAAGTTCGAGACTGTTATGTTCGCGCGATTGCTTTTTCCGGGATGAACCTCGAACAAGGTCTTCGTCATTTCTTGACACAAGCCGGTTTCCGCCTTCCAGGTGAAGCCCAACGCGTGGATCGGATTATTTGTAGTTTTTCTAAGTGCTATTGGCATGACAATCGTGGTGACATTTTGAAATGTCCCTTTCCCAGTGAAGATGCCGTTTACTTAATAGCATTCGCGGTGATTATGCTGAATACCGATCTTCACAAATCCTCGAGCAAAATTAAAAAGATGACTAAGGCACAATTTATTCGGAATTTACGTGGTACGGATATGCAAGAAAATGCAGTGACGGATGATTACATGAGCGCGATTTACGACTCGATTGAACGAGTTCCGATTGAACTAGAGTTTGCCTCGAACGCCCAGGAAGAATTGAGTCATACTGAGTGGATTGAAGAGAGCAAACATACTCAGGAATTGTTGCGGAGTGTCGCGGAGCAATCAACACAAAGAGAGCATCACTTACGAGAAGTAACGGTCGCGAATGCCCCTCTGCACAAGGATTTTTTATCCAACTTGATAAAGAATATATATAAGCCGTTGACTCAGACAATTCACATTGCAATTGATTCACCGTTGAGTGACGCTGCTTGTTTGAGTCATTGTCTAGATCTGATTCGGTATGGAGTTTGTGCTGCTGTTATGTTAGGTTGTCGGGAAGTGCAAAGAAGTTTGGCGCAGCAGTTGGGGCGGGTGATGTTTATTGTCGAGCGGGAACAGGTAAGGCTTGTTATGGTATATCTACTTTGTTTTACGGTTAAGACAACTACTAAATTTTTGTGAGACAGGATATGGCTGCCGGTGATGCAGTGGACGATGCGAAGAAGCGACAGCGGATTAATTTGAGTTTTTATACAAATGATCAGTCATACACGGAAACGGAGTGGCATCGGAAGCTCGAACATGCCTGCGAATCGCCACGGTATGCAATAGATGCTTGCCGTGAACTATACAAAGTGGTAAAAATCCTCAAAAGTGGTCTGGCAGCGGATACTCAGCGAACTCGTCTTCTGAAACGGACCGCATCGCGGATTCAAGGTGGCTCCTATTTGTTACTTAAAAACAAGACTCGTGAGTTTATATTGGAAGGTATGATTAAGAAGCAAGGTCCATCCGGTAGGATTGTACGTCGTCGACTGTTTTTGTTCAGTGATCGGCTGTTGTATACCTCCAAGAGCAACTGCGATGCAACGCCTTGGAAGATAAATGGCGATCTGTTATTGACCGCTACCAAAGTTTCCGATGATGGGGAGTTTTCGAAAAAATTCGTGTTTCGCATTCACCATCCGAACAAGAGCTTTTTAATAATATGTGCCAACTTGGAAGAGAAGCAGATGTGGATGAATTCCATTTCTGATGCTATTGAGAAGAATTTTGAAGCACATTGTAATTCTCCATCATCAGAGCATCATCTTGTGGGACCCAGTTGTAATAACAGTGTCTTTAGTGCTAATTACAGCAAAAGTAGCGGTGAAGTATCAACTTAAGGTAATCAATATGTAAAGATATTATATCACCGAAGTATAGAGCAAGCTTATATTTGGTGTTGAACTATATTTAAAACTCCTGTGGGTATATCTATATTTATTCATTCTCTCGGAAGTAAACGAAATCATCGAAAGAAAATGGATTGGTTGAACGTTATCTGATAACTATGGTAAAGTTTATGGTTCATTGTTGAACACGCTCAGTTCGAGAGATGCATCCATTTCCTCCCGAATACTATCAGTGTTAATTCCGGCAATTATTTAGCCAACCTTTCAACAAGAAACGGCAAATTCCTCAATGATATTCATGCGCGTTGAGAGAGAATAATTAATTTCACCTCAACCACTATTGTCCAATATAAATTTTCTTAAAATTAACACGAAAATTTGTTACAAACCCAAAAAATATCCAAAAAGACTTTTTATGAATCCTTTATCACAAAAAGTTTAATTCCAGAATATTCATACTTGGAAAAAGTATTTCTTTTTAATCTGTATGCTTTCATTTTGTTAACTTCTACTATTGTACCAGGTATAGTATTGTGCTGATCACAGCAAGACCATTACCGTATAGCTACATATGGTTAGATAAATACCATGCATTGACTGTGATATGTTCCTTTCATACCTCAATGGACGTGTTTGTTGTATGTTTTCTTAAAAATATATCGACATCGTTCCTCACATTTTGTACATCGACTTCAAGAAATCATAACTTATTCAAGGCCAATAAGAAATTTTGTTACGTTTATATTAGTGAGCAATGATATCGGCGTTTCTCTCAACATTTTAGCCCGAAACACAGTCAAGTTCCTTGAGGATATTCGTACTGGAGGAATATCGAGTACTGAGGCTAAAATAAATGTAATGATTATGGAATTCTTTATTGTTGACATAAAATCACCTGAATACGTGTGGTTAGATTATGGTATACTTTTGTCATTATCATGGCGTTCTTATCGCAAACTCTGAATACAAAGTAGATGTCAGCGTAACCTCTTCATTGTTTTTCGTGTTGACTTTTTTGTTGGTTGGAGGTTGGGGTTCGGTATTTGCTATTTGCGCCGCTGGCTTGCGGTTGCGAAAGTGCGAAAGAGAGAGGTAAAGTCGAGCGTGTACGACATGATGAATCTACAATCTACATCAATCAATCTACATCATTTCGATATTCGATATTCGAAGTACGAGCACACCGAGATATGAAAAAGATCCAAGACTAAAAATCTCAGATCAAGTCCTATTTTAGCTCATTTCTCTCTCTCTCTCTCTCTATGAAAGAAATGCTCACGGGCTCACGGGATAACACATTTTTAGAATTCACATGTGTAGAAAATAAAAAATCTCTGTCGCGAAATTAACTTTTTACTGATACCTGCGTTAATTAAAATTGTGGCGCGCATCTTAAGAGACATTACTTTTCAGCTAAATCGCTATTCTCAACGCACCGCTTACTCGTGTTTTTAAAGAAAGCGAGGTCTATAATTATTTATTTAAAATCCTATGCGGTAAAGAAATTATTTATCTGATGACATCTCTTCCCCGATTTTATTTAACAGTCAACGCACGGAAATGCTATAATGACCAGATTTTCGGCCTCGGTAAACGTCAAGCCATCTACAAAAATAAACAAAGAACGAGCAGAGCATCAACACTAAATCACATTCGAACAACCAAAAGGCCATCCCCGACTGCAAGCCGGTTATCATAAAATAAAACCTCAAACTAGATACTATTTTATCATCGTCGTTATTGATAGGGAAGGGGGGTGGATCCATTATCAACGATAGAGGGTAGACTTCATGCAATAAACCCTCGACGAAAAATCAATATACCGGTATTTCTATATTTCAAAATAATCATTGTGAACTAGAATGAGCAGCACCAGCAGTGCCGATCAGCCTCCGAATCCGCCGCACAATCCTCAATCATCGTCTTCAGGTACTAGCAGCGCTCCAACCCAACAGCAGCAGCAACCGGATTCTTCTACGAACGATCAGCCATCTCAACCACCCTTAGCACCAGACCCTTTCAATCCATATACCGCACAACCATGGCCTTATGGATATGGACATCCCCACCATCCACCGATGCCTCCACATCAACCATTTTATCCACCAGCTTTGCAAGATGTGACGACAAGCAATGACAATTCTGGGACAAGTAACAGTAATGCTTCGAACAACGATAAAAATAATAATAACAGTGGTAGTAGTAAACCGCAACGAGGTCAATTTCCTGCTCCCCCCATGGCTCCAGCTGGACAACCCTATCCGCCTTTAGCACCAGTTCCTCAACCGCCTAATCCGTATTGTTATCCATACATGCATCCTCATCATCCACAACATCCTCATCATCCCGCTGCATACGGTTACCCGCCTGTACCTCCATACGCCTACCCTCCTCAACCTCCTGTTCCGCCGGTTCCCCCTTCAACGTCTACTAATTCTACTGCAAATACAGAAGGAGGAGGAGGAGAGGCAACTAAGGGATCGTTTGTTCCGCCTGCCTTGAAAGTCCCCAGTATAGCTCCACCGAAAGACTCTTCCAGTCCCGCTGGCGCTCCTCCCGCCTCGGCTCCTGTTCCAACAACCATACCGCCTCCGCCACCCTATGGATATCCACCAAACGCTGCTGTGGCATTACCACCATCTTATTATCCTACACATCATTTATCTTATACTGGTGCAAATGTAGCAATTAATCCTGGGCAAATATACAGCATGGATCGTAAATCTAAGAAAAATGCGCAGTCCCGCGCGCGGGCGGCAAAACTTCGCGATCGGATCGAACAATTACAGAAGAGGCCAGAAAGTGAATTGACCGAGGAAGAAAAGCATACTCTAGCGACGTATGAAGAAAGGCGGCGTCGCAAAAATGAGCGTTCGCGCGAACGTGCCATTGAGAAAAAGATTGAGATTGAAAAGATTTTGAACAAGCCTGACAAAAAACGAAGTAAACACGAAGAAGACACTTTAGCCATAGCTTTGAATGCTAAGAAACGTAAAAACGAAGGTGATCGGTTAAGGAGGGAGCGAATAAAGATGGCCCAGATGGCAGCCGCAGGATATTCGGTTCAGTCGGGAGGTACTGCTGTAGGTGGAACTACGGTAGCGACAAGAGGCAGAGGTAGGCCTCGAAAACCCGTCTCATTGCCAGTAGGGGCTGCCCAACCTGTACCCATGCCATGGCCTACTGCACCAATTCCGCAACATCACACTACAACGGCGCATGGATCACAGTTTGAAGTTAATTCTTCTCAAGTGCAACAACATCGTCACGCTGACGGTTCGTTGAGTATAAATATTTTTGGTCATCAGGAAGAGGGAAGTAACATCAATATCAAACCTGAAGACGAGGTCGGGCATGCAGGCAATGAAGGGGGTGATGATGAAGATGGAGGTGATACGGAAGTATAGAGATATTGACTTGTTCAGTGATGAAGACGGAATTTTGTTATTTTACTTTTATATGAACGCCTTTACAAACATGAAACTTCCGTTATATTATATTTGTGAGAAGATGACTTTATATCTTCTACAGATGTAGATGATGCTAATGATTGTTATCATTCGTCTAGTGAGCTTAAACTGGATGACGTAATTGAGGTATTCTGCCTCTAAAGATATTAATGTTGTCTGTTGTTACTGTCTTATCTCTAATTATAGGAAAGGGATGTTGCAATACTTATTGACTGTTCCCCCTTTTCCCTTGCTACAATTGAGATTACAGTTGGGCGATGATTTATTCTACCGATAGCCCGCTATGAAAGAGAGAATTTTTTTACAAACAAGGATATATCGTAGTTGAAAAACGTATCTAGCAGTAAAAAATATTGATAAAATGAAATGAGTACAATTCTATAACTGATCGCGGCTGGGAGGGGCAGTTCTGTGCATGATCCCACGTTCCAGCGACAACTTCTGCCATTCATCTTGAACAAAGATTGAGCGTTATCAAACCTTTACTTCTTATTGGAAACTTGATACTTGATACTATGCTTGATAAAATCCGATATAATCGTACTAGAAGATCTCACAAATTGCGTGTATTCCAAGGACGTTATCCTTGAAAGTTAGAAAGTTGTTCACTAATGATAATATATAAATTGACCTCAATAGTGTTTTAGCTGTGTTGTGGAGGATTTCGTACAATTCAATGAATCCTTTTTTAGTGATGTCATAAACGTACCGAAACAAGCACGACCTAAAATGTTCTCAATGATAGACCTCTTTCTTTCTGGAGGCTCAAACTGGGATGCTATTGACTTTAAAGATTTCGCTTTAGTCGCGCAATCATCCCATCACACGCTATCGTCTGCCCGAACCCGAAAAAAACAGAGGTGCTTGTGCTCCGCAATTTGATATCCATGACTTCGTATTTGCGGAAATAATGTGCACTCAAGAAAGCGTTCTGAATGCATGCCCAGTCCATAATGAGTCTCCTTCATATATTGAACATGCTTGTCTAGACTTTCGAACCGAGTCGATGCCCATATCTTAACCGCGCCGTAGGGCCATTATATCATGCGATCATTTACGGGCCATCTAGAGAAACAGGGAATAAACGCTGTTTTATTGTAAGATTCCCATGGAATAAAATGTCCATCATCCCTTTCATAAATATCAAGTGCAGTTACATACATAACATCTGATCGAATCATTGCTACTTGAATGTACCGGATATCGTTCTTGTTGGCAAATGAATCCATTAAGTTCCATGACGACTGAATAGTATGCCACATTTTCACAATATTGTCCATGGACTCAGGAAACTTATAGGTTTTGCTATTGAACGGAAAGTATAACAGATTACCTTTCTCGTCTTTTGTATTTCGTTTTCTCACTATAAGATCATGGTACTTGGACCAAAAGTTTTCTTCTGTGTCAAACGTAAATTTTACAACAGGCAACGTAGACGTTGCAAACGATCGAGCAATCTCTTTTACTTTGTTCTTGAGAAGATATATCTCCGTTGAATTAATTGCTCCACCTGGCGCGTCCTGATGGTTCAAAACTCATTTCATAGAAATGAACAAATTAATCACAGTTATGTCTTGCATTAGGCCTGATAACGTTCTGTTCCAATGATGGGAGCACGATGGACTTAAATGCGCGGGGTAGTCCCCAGAGACAAATGGCACATTTTTGTGACGTTGGCATTGTTGAGTGAGTAAGTAAGTCAAATGGCAACACATCCTCATTGTCTTTCGAACTGGTAGTCGTGTTTAAGCTTATCAACAGCCAGATAATTGAAAAACTATTATTAATGCTACATGTACCAGTATTGGTAACATAGGCTTTGTACGAAAATCGAGTTTTCGGTCGAATCGCCCTTTTCTAGCATGATCACGACATCGAATCATCAAGGCAATCTCTGCTTGTAAGTAAATTCCGTTTCCTTTTTGTTGCCTTCACTCATCCATATATGCTCTGCCAAATACAAACATAGACCTTAAAAAGTCACCGCTCTACCCTTACCAGAGTGCGTTTGTAGCTTGTAGCTGTTCCGCTATTAGACATTTTGGTACACTGGGTATTTGGGTACTGTTACTACTTCGTAAAATTTGGAAATCTTCTTTTCTCTTTTAACCGTTATAGATCAAGTTATTATGTTACAGGTATTGACCTCACAAGAGACAAGAGTAGGTACCTAAGTGTAGTTGAAAAAGAGAGTGACCACAGGTGATAGAAAGGAATTGCTGCGTGGAAAATTTCGAAATGAAATCGGGTCTGATAATATGTCCAAACGTTCGAAGTTACTATAGAGCATATAGGTATTCAACCTGTGAGAATAGGGAGTAGGGTCATCTCATTCCGGGAATCTACATCGAGTGAAAATTGAACTAGGTAACTTGTTTCAATAAGCAAAAGTGCGTCTTCATGAGAAGAACTTTAGAATGGAATATGGATAGTTTATGAGATGCGATTTTAAAAGGGGTACATTGTAATTCTACCGCTTGTATGGGTTACCCTAACCCTAACCCTAACATCTCGATTGTCGTAATTACTGTCTGAATAACTTTAGTTACGTTATTCACATCTACCGTACAGCTGTAGCTGAAGCTGTAGCCTTGGCTTTTTGTCCTTAATCATTATCACCTTCCACCTCAATAGTTAGGCTATTTTACGTTAATAGTACGCACAAAGTCCGTTAATACGGAATGAATGGTCCCTAGGCATTCGGCTTTGATTGTTAAGATTCCATTGAAAGAAGTTGTCGAGAGATTTTTGCCTTGAGTCTCAGGTTAATGGCTGAAAAGTATCAGCTACCGTTTGCAATATGACGTATCCATGGCTGCCATCGACTAGTTAATAAAGTGTTTACTTTTTCCGACAGGTTGAGAAATAATCAGGGAAAGTCGGAACCCTTCTTCTCTAAAATAATTTTTCATTTACCGTGAAACCTTTTTAGAAATTCAAACCATGTTTTGAATAATCTAAAATTGAGATGTGCAGATGCTGGAAAAACAATTCGAATCATATTTTGAATTTCAAATTGAGAGACCAAGATGCTGAAAAAATTATTTTACAAGATTGACTAGATGTGTCAACTACCATTTATGTACATGTCTAACTGAGCCATCTATCATTGAAGCACTCTCCAGGCAATACATCAAAGAATGGGACAGAAGAACTGCTTGTTTGAGAAAAATTTGATAGAGATCTATCAATGATGACATCCAATCGCTGTGGAGCATGAGTGTCAATAAATCTTGAATTTCTTGGGTTTTTTCTCAAAGCATTTTCTTCAATTGGCTCTGAAAACATTCGACCCGTGTTACTGTCACTGACATATTGCTGTGTATGGTGAATGGATGGCATATTAAATTGAAAGTCTTGAATACTACCTATAAAGTATAGAAATAAATCATGAGTTTAACTTGTTCCTCAAGAAAGGAATGATTATGAAACGTTCAACACTCACTGTTATGAAGTGATCACTGAAATAAAAGTGAGGCAATCAGGTTTTGAAGTTTTGGCAAGGGAAGTGATAGTCATTAATATGTATACTTCGAAGTGTGAATAAATGCCTTCTTAGAAATGTCTATGACTTTTTATTTCTAAAAAGAGCACAAAATGTACTCAGCGAGCTATAATGTCTACATGCAAATACCGGTATTGTCTACATGTATCATCTCTTGTTTTCGGCGAATCGCAATCCCACAAGACGCACTGGACATTTACGATAAAATAACTACTTCGAAGTACAAAGTAATTGATACCTGGTTGGTACGTGGTACAAGAGTAGAAGTTAATCCGGTACCGGCATAATAAAAGGATACACTTCATTTTTTCTTTTCCGCGAATCACAATCCCACAAGAAGCACTAGAAAATTAGACTCTACTAAACAAGAAACATCAATGCAGTCATTTAAGAAAAGAAGACAACGGTCATTTATTTTAGTTCTCAGAAGTCTCGACATAGCTAACAACTACATGAGGTCAAAATCAAGATCGTCCGATATTACCGGTACATGTAGTCTAATGTTCAGTGGATGACAAATTATTTGATGCTCAAATT
>Ga0213867_1001103_pt1 | contig 12033 bp, 11 predicted proteins | sample PICome_12_FD_160120 | JGI IMG/M metagenome (GOLD analysis project Ga0213867, IMG submission 160120) | Coastal seawater microbial communities near Pivers Island, North Carolina, United States - PICO540 | ecosystem: Environmental > Aquatic > Marine > Coastal | place: USA: North Carolina... | reverse complement strand
AGGTCATTTATTTGTCATTATTTGTCATCATCGTTGAAATTGTACTCAATGTTCGAATTTATTCGAGTTACCGATAAAATACAATGTACTTTGTTAGTACGAAGAAAGAGTGGTATTCTCACAGGACGAAAAGTGCAACGCAGCAGCAGCAAAGCACAGCAATTCAGCAATAAGTGCACGGAACCGATTATTATTGTGAAGATTCATCTTTCAAACGACTCAAATCAACATTAATTAATTATTCAATCAACTATGCGCATTATTACTACTCTTTGTTTAACATTTTGTTTGGTGAGCGGGAGCGATATTTTATGCCCCGATGGGGAAACGATGTGCAAGAACGGTGGTACTTGCGAGTTGGTAAATGTACCCGACCAAGCTGGTGAATATATTTGCGATTGCATCAATGCTTTCAACGAAGATGGAATCTATGAAGGTTCCCAATGCGAACATAAGCATACCGATACATGCGGTATTTCGTCTATCGAAGAGGCAGCACTAAGTCGTGCGTTTTGTACAAATAATGGAAAATGCGTCGTTGTAGACGGGTAAGTGTTTTGATTGCCGTTTGAGCTGTGATAAAAGTGACTTTACTAATGTTGCCACTTTAATATTAGAGCGTACGAATGTGAGTGTGATGATTCGTGGTCTGGTGAGCATTGCCAACATACGAAAAGTGGTTCCAATTCAGCCCCTGCTCCTAATTTTGACCAAGACGGGAAGATAATTGAAGCAGAGCATGGAGATGTGCCAGCTGGGACCATCGTTATAGTAACAGTTGCATGCGTTTCCGTTGTTGCGATAATTGCCTATGTCGTGCACCGGAAAATGAATTCGGATATCGTCGAGGTAGGTGCGGTTGGCGTTGAAAATAATGAGCTCGAGTTGAAAGAAGTTGGTAGTAATGAGGGTACATCCAGCGATGAAATGATTTAATATAGAAAGCCATGCTGACAATTTGCTTGAATGGAGCGTATTCGCTATTTGACTGTTCTGCACGTTAATGAAGTATTACTCTGGTAATGTTGGATTAGTGCTAATTAATATTGTCGCCACGATATATTGGAGGGAAATGTTTAGTTGGGATCTTAAGTATTTAGTTGAAACTTTGAATCTTTAGTGAGAAGGAGCTTGAGAAGGTGTACATGAAACGAGGAGAGGTTTAAGTTTCTTAAATTCAACAAAAATAAAATCCAAATTTGTTGTAAAATTCTTTTCATCAGAGTTTTACTGTTAAACCCTACTTCATCTATTTTACGTCGTAGTTCAGATTTGAGAGGTGAGAGGTCATTGGTGAGTGGAGAAAAGCAGCTCCTCATTCCAATTTTTTGAAATTAGCTAAATTTGATGCACCGACTCCAAACTTAACCGCACATCACGCGAAACCACACAAGCAAGAAGCAACGAGTACTGATATCGGCATACCTACACTACACACCATCTATCTATCTCCATATATACATATTTATATCTCAATAATACTGAATAGAAGTTGATCATGGCCGCAGTTGATAGAGGACGCTCCACTGGCTTGGTAAGTAAAGATCGTTAGCGATATCCATTTCTCATTGGAAGTTCATCATATGTTTTTGTAAATGTTGTCTTTAGATTTTGAACGGAACTCGTGAGTCGGGACAGGAAGTACGCGATTCCAATGTAACGGCTGCCTTAGCTGTAAGTCATATCCTCAAGAGTTCATTGGGACCGGTGGGTTTGGATAAGATGCTTGTGGATGATATCGGAGATGTGCTTATTACTAATGATGGGGCAACCATTTTGAAGCAGCTCGAGGTGAGTAATCGTGGTTATAGACATTTTTTTATAAAATAGCATTGTTGTACCCATTGCGCGACAGCATTGCTAAACATATCATTTGAACATTTTACTTTTTGAAAATATAGGTAGAGCATCCTGCTGCTCGCGTATTGGTTGACCTAGCTGCCTTGCAAGACAGCGAAGTCGGTGATGGTACCACAAGTGTTGTGATTATAGCGGCTGAACTTCTCAGACGTGGAAATTCCCTCATTCAACGTTCTTCACAAACTAACTCAAGCAATGGTATGCATCCAACTACTATTCTGAGTGGATATCGTATGGCTTTGAAAGAAAGCGTCTCCTTCATAAAGAAAAACTTGCTCACTTCCGTCACTTCCATGGAAGATCAGTATTTGATCAATGCTGCCAAAACTAGCATGAGCAGCAAATTAATCGGTATGGAAAGTGATTTTTTTGCGAAAATGGCTGTAGATGCTGTCAAAAGTGTTCAAATCAAGAGCTTTGATGGTAAAAAGAATAAATTTCCGCTAAGTGCTATACATGTCTTGAAGGCACATGGAAAAAGCAGCACTGAAAGTGAATTGATAGACGGGGGATTTGCTTTGAACACGACACGTGCATCTCAGGGTATGCCTACAAATCTGACAAACTGTAAGGTAGCACTATTGGATATGAATTTGCAAAGGCATCGTATGGGCCACGGAATCTCGATAAACATCAAAGATCCAGCCGAAATTGAGAAAATTAAGCAACGTGAAATGGATATTACCAAAGAACGTATTCAAATGATTTTGGACACTGGTGCAAATGTAGTTTTGACATCGAAAGGTATAGACGACTTGTGTATGAAGTACTTTGTCGAGGCCGGTGCAATATGTGCCCGACGCGTTCCTGTGAACGATTTGAAACGCCTGGCCAAAGCAATTGGTGGTAAATTAGTTGTCACCATGGCCGATGCCAGCTATGATGAAACAGATGATAATGACAATGATAATGAAGGAAACGAATCATTTGACCCATCGTGTCTTGGTGAATGCGATGCCGTTCGCGAAGAACGTGTCGGCGACGGTGAAATGATGTACTTTATGGGATGCAAGGGTCATGGAGCTTCCACGATTGTTCTTCGTGGTGCAAACGAATACATGCTTGATGAAATGGATCGTGCTTTGCATGACTCTTTGTGTGTGGTTAAGAGAATTTTGGAATCAAACTCCTTGGTGGCCGGCGGTGGTGCCGTTGAAGCAGCCTTGAATGTTCACTTACATGAATTCGCGACGAGCATCCCCACACGAGAACAGCTTGCCGTTCAAGAGTTTGCAGATGCTTTGTTAGTGATTCCAAAGACGCTTGCGATCAATGCTGCAAAAGATGCTAGTGATTTGATTGCAATATTGCGTAGCAAAACTCAAGAGAATTCTAACATGGGATTGGATCTGGTCAACGGAGTAGTACGAGATAATCTTTCAGCTGGGGTTATCGAACCAGCGATTTCGAAAATTAAAAGTCTACGTTTTGCGACAGAAGCTGCAATAACGATTTTGAGAATCGACGACCGCATCATTTTACAAGACCCTCAAGCACCCGCCTAGCTATAGATATATTCATCATAAAGTAGAGTGTTTCGCAAATGTCTTGCTCATCTCTCAAAAGTATGAAGAAACACACTAATCTGTTCACACACATTGCACAGAGAAATAGTAAAGGGGTTTGAAGGGTTTGCTGGAGTTACTGGAAAATTAAAAATCATATTGTAATCTATCGATGATACACCACAGTCATCTTTATCTGTGTTGACTTTATACTATTACTTATCTTCTACTTGAAATACAATAACGCGCATGTCTGAAGTATCATCAAGACATTTACTCTCACGCGAAGACAAAAATCGAAGTTAATGAACGTTTTTATTTAAAGTGTACACTTCAAACATTGTGGCTCTGCTTATAATGACGTGAAGATCTATTGAAACCACGGGAAATACGGAAATACAAAACATTGTCGGAGTGATGTTGTAAGTCGAATCTCGAGTTGCACTATTTATTGAGGCTTGTATATACAAATGGATTGCTGCTTCGAGGCCTAATGGATGTGTTTCCATCCGCTAACTTCTTCTTTCATGAAATATTTAAACAAGGCGCAATCGAAAGTATCTGATATGGATTGAGTGGAACGGCTAAGAAGACTTTCGTATAAAATATGGCAAAAATGTCGGAATCGACTACATCGTATGAATGTACGTAAATATACAGGGCGGGAATGCGTATTTTATTATTATTTCAGCGACAAAATGTTCGCCGTACTGGTGCATGATTTAACGATTAGAAAACTAAAAGGCGACAAAAATTCGCTAACCCGCAAGAATTGTTATATGTAGATACTTAAAGATACTTTTCTAAAGTATGTAATCTTACATCTTACCAAAATTACTCGATTGTGGCTCACAATTTGCACAAACCCACAAACCTTACAAATAAGAATACTCACAAAGACCTCTGCTATCAACGATATCAAAGAAATATGATTACAACCTCAAAATTACTTCTTATCACAGCTTTCATTACGAAGATATTATCAATTGAGGGTAGTATAACATACTTACATTTTCCAGCCAATGTCGATCCTTTTGGGGGCAATTCAAGAGAAGTCACAAAGGAAGATGCAAAATTAGCATCTGGAAGGTTAAAACAATTGGGAGATAATCTGCTCGAAAATAACCTAGTTGAAGACGCTGAGCGCGTACTTACGGAGGCTTTATATCTCGGACGAAGCTCAAATATGAAGGGAACTGAAGAAAAGGATATATTACAGTCCTTAGCCAGAATCGCAAGCAGTCGGGGAGATCTTGGCAAGGAAATAAATGCATTAAATCAAATATTAAATTTGGGAAGAGAAAAGCAAATTCTTTCTAAATACCAAACAGCTGATGTGTTTTTTGCGATGGGCCTTGCCAGCATGAGACACCACCATTACGAAGCAGCACTAAAATACTTTTACAAGTCGATCGATGAATTTGAAGAGAGAGATAGTTTCAGCAATCCATTCATTGCAGAGAACCTTGACTTCATCGGTGAAATATATCTTCGAAATAATAGATTGGAAGATGCTGCTAATGTATGGTTGGATAGCATGGAACTGTGGATAAGGCAAGGCGATAATTACAAACTGGCAGGAACCATGAATAACTTGGCCATAACATACTTGAGATTAAATGACTATATGAATGCGATCATGATGTTCAAAGGATCTCTCATGAACTACGATGCGGTTGAGGGTACATCGGTATTACAGCAGCGGCAACTAGTGGAGTCGAATCTACAACATGCAATAAAGATGGAAGAGGCCTTATCATCTAATACCTGCTATTACAATCATCTAATGAAAAATGAGACCGTGTACTAAATAAAGTAAAGCCAGTGTTCTAATAAATAATTGCAAAAGGTACTTTGCGAAGTTATACAATTGGAGAATAGAAAAAATTACGTCGAAGTACGTAGTAAAATCATATAGCCACCCACCCTTCTCCAACGTAATAAATATCGAAATTAAACGAGGACTAAGATTCAACGCATTACATATGGTATCTCCTTATGCCCCCGGTAGTATTCATAATAATTTAGAAATAGAAGGCGAACGAAATCGTAGTACTAGGATATACTCCTGATGATTAGCCTTCGAATCTTATCGATTGCAATGCAGCTTAATTTCTTCTAATAATGGTCACCGCATTTCAGTCAAATCAAAATACGAATATCCAATAAATTATAAACTTTATTGTTATTACAAATATTACACATGCTTCGGGATAATTCTTGCCGATAACAATGCAATGATTCCTATTTTTGCGCATTGGTTGCAGTCTTCTATTATATTTTTAACACAAAGGGCTGACAAATAAAACTAACAACAACGATGGGAATGATTATTCCTTTTCTTCGCTGTCATCATTACTGGGCTTCTTCTTTTCTAAATCCTCTGTTTTCGAAGACTCTTCCTCTTGTACTTTTTCTGTTTTCTGATCATTTGTTATTTCATTCTCATTCGTCTCATCGCTGTTCGAAGTGGGAGACGACGTGGTTGCACCCGTGAACACATTCTTGATCTTTTTCGAAGATGAAGGAACTTCTTTGCATCGTGGTTCTTCATCATTTTTGAATCGAATTCCAGTTGGAGCATCTTGCATTCCCAATGCCTTCGCTGCGAGTACATAGTACCGTCGGAGGACCGAACTCAAACTTGTACATTGACTCAAGCTCGCCAATTTACCTTGCACTTCTGGCGGGACATTCACACACACCTCAAAATGGTAGCGCTGAAAATTTCGGACGCTTTCGTAGATATTAGAAATGGTTAACGGATACAATGCTGCAGTGCCTCTAGCCCCCGTCTCAGTGCAGGCACAATGTAAGCATCGTATGCCAACCTGATTAAGCACAATAGGATCTCGCATATCTTGATTGGCAACATCGATATCCTCTTGAGTTACTTTGAAGATTTCCAAGTGTTTTCGAACGAAGCAATCTAAGTCACTGAGCCACTCTTTATCATCTTCGATAGCAAGCAAAATACGTGAATCCTCTGTAATAATGGCAGGCCCTTTTGCTCCTCGACCAACACCCGAACTCCCGGGAGATTTCTTGCCGTCATTGTCTACCTCTATTTCAGGACTACTTCGTGCCTTTTTGCGAGAAGGACCTTCTGAGGTCTCAGCATCATCTTCATCTCCGTGTATTCTTCTCCACATACGTCGGAAGAAAACTTTCTGACTTCCGCGTGGCAGACGTGCCATCTGTGCCGGATGCTGCATCTTGAGAGCAACCATGTTATTTTTTATTTCACCGGGGCACTCACGACATCGTAGCACGTGATTAGGAATCTCAGCAAAACTATTTGCTAAGCGATCAACATCACTCCAAAAAAATTTGCGTGCGTCACTTTTCTTTGAACAGTGACGGCACTGCAGTCCACCAAAGCCAACAGCAATATTGTCGCGCTTTCCACCGCGTGTCTTACGATCACTTTCGGCAAAATAACAAACTTGTAGTTGCTGCATAAGGTAAAAGAAGTAATCCGTCAGCAAAAGACGATCTTCTTCCTGGATTAACGCATATTCCTTAGGAATGGTAATCGGAGGCATGACAAATCCTGGTGCAATGTTGGGAGGAGGAATGGCATTACGTTCTATGGCTTCAGAAGGTCGGTTATAGCCACTGACTACCTGAGGTACCATACCGTAGACGCCGCTCTGGGGAGAAAAGTGAGCTTGACCAAGTCTCGGTGGTGCGGCAGGTCCTTGGCCAGGAATGGTATTGCCGCGGCACATGCTCAAATGATCGTCAATGAAACGAAGCGAAGGTGGTTCTGGGTTCTGCCAAACGCTATAGCATTCAAAAATGAAAAGGGAAACAAGAAAATAATAAGCCATCAAGATCGACAATAAAGAGTGCATAAATCATATAAAAAAATGAGCAGACAAACGCAAAGTTCACCGACACACACTTTTAACACACACATAGATTTCAAGCCAAATTACACACATGGCATCACACGGAGCAGCATGTCATGACTTTAACAATCTCAACATACCTGCCGCGCGCTCGATAAAACAATGGAATAGAATTGCAGTGTCGACAACTCCAACTCATACCATTGCTATCCCTCACAAAAACTTCCTGTTTCTTTCCTCCTTCACTGTCAGCATAGGCTGCAGCAGAATCAGCTTGCTGCTGAGGCATGTATAGATAAGCCGTCCCGGGATGAGACGGATAACCACCGCCACTATACGAGGCAGGAGAAGGATGGTACCCTCCTCGCCCACGTCCCCGTCCACGATGTTGCATATGATGGGCATTAGGATCGTTGAGCATATTGTTATTGTTCGGATTCTGATTATTATAGTAAGGGTAATCACCACCGCCTGAAGGACCATGACGTCCACTGGGATAGTTGCCACGCATCTTATTTTCAAAAGCGTTGTGCTTAGGACTGATGCTTACGGATCGATTGAGCTCTGCCGCTACAGCTGGATCTCTTTTCGTTGGAATAGCCGAGTCCTCGGTGGGGATGCAAAAGTAAATGTTGTTGTTATTATCACTCGATAAGCTGGCCTTCGTTATGAAATTCGTGTAGTTGTTGCCAGTGGTTGCTGTTGTTGTATTTCTAGGGATGGAAATGAATTCTTGCATTTAATTGACAAAAGCCGATGTTTGGCGAATTGTGACAGTTGGAGTTTGATGATTGTGGTAGGGGTGAAATACGTATTCGATCACGGGTGTGTGTGGAGACCGGGATATAGAGGTTGATTTGTGTGCATCGATGTTGATATGGTTTTCACTTTGAAATCCAGATACAAAATTTGTCGTTCATCTTGCAAGGTATTGCGCGATTACGGTATCTATTTATTCGCTCGTGGATAATAGTATATGGCTAATTTGTTCAAATATATATTGTTTTAAACTAAATTGGTCTTGTATAAGGATTTGATTATATATGAATTTCTTAGGTCCAATAATATTCATAAAATATTTAATCTATTTATTGAAATTACACATTGAGTGATACGCATATAATATAGGACACATTCAAAGATATGTTATCATCTTATTTGCTCTTGGCAATATAAAATCAAGAGTCCAGCATGAAATGCACATGACTATCTCTATTTTAGGTTTTGGTTTGTCCACGTTCAAAATCATAGTCCCACAAAGAAAAAATATGTTCACACATCCTCTAACAAGAGGTATGAATAACATGTAATATTATTTTTACTCCATGGGGTAACTCCCGAAACGTCACATTATCTTCGTTTTATCCAACTATTTGTCGTTCGATATAGTGGCATGGAACTTATACGGGAAATTCCGATTTTGTGAATCGCAGTCTCAATGTAAGGAAAGATAATAATGCCTGAGATGCTCTTCATCTATCTGATTATCTTTTGTCTCATTTCTTTTCAGTGATTCTCTCTATGTAGAAATTTCTGTAAAAATGTGCATGAACTTCTATAATGTTATCACATTGCATAGGAAAGGCGAGTTGATGAAGTACAATTGAGTTGTCGAGTACAAATTGATGTTGAAGGTGCTCTTGCAAGGCTTTTCTGTCTCTTTTGCTCGCGTTCATGAATTATTGGTATAGATTAGCATTTGTACGGATGTGTCTACTCTTATTGGGTTGATATTGATGTAAATGTTTTCAAAAACCACGAAGGCCATCGCGTGCCAAATTAGATCGTCAGCAGTATGAAGTCAAGTCACATTACTTTTAATGATTTACTTTATTTCCGAAGAAAAACATTTAAGAGCTAGAAGTACGGACCGCTCGACGGATTATAATTATGGGAGTAACGTCCATATTGCTGTCGATTAGCAGCGTTGTAATCATACAAATCGGCGTCATTCGCAGATCTCTTCCGATCCACTTCAATTGGATTAACGTTTTCATCAATGCGGCGAAGTCCTAAATCGCTTCGAATTCCATCAGAACTTTCTACCATACCCAACGCCTTCGCTGCGAGGATATAATATCGACGAAGCACGCTAGTCAGAGATGTACTCGTCTTCGTCAGCGACTTTAGACGGGTGCGTACTGGGTCAGGGATGTTCGGGCAAGATTCGATATGGACTTTCTGGAACTCGCGAACACATTCGTAAATAGATCCAATGCCACTGGGATAATTTACAGCGGATCCATGTGCTCCACCAGCAGAATGGGCACAGTATATACATCTTAAACCAACCTGGCCAACACTCACTGGATACTTCCTTTCAGTTTTTACCTTTTCTATGTCTGCCTTGGTTGCACAAAATACTTCTAATTGTTTCCTCACGAAACAATCGACATCACTTAACCAATCCGCGTCTTCTGAAATAGCAAGCAATACGCGGTCTTTTGAAGCAGGGTGATTCGAAAGCTCTTTTTCGCCAAATTCAGTGCCATGCCCATGCAGACGACGCCACATACGGCGAAAGAAAACCTTTTGACTTCCTCGAGGCAACCGTGCCATTTGTTCTGGATGTTTTGACTTCAAAAATCCTAAGTTAGTCTTAACATCAGGTGGGGCACGTTTACATCGAATAATGTGACTCGGGATTTCAGCAAAACTGTTCGCCAAGCGATCCACGTCGCTCCAAAAAAATTTGCGAGCGTCAGGCCTTCCGGCGCAATGAATGCATTGCATACCTCCATAACCTGTTGCAATATTATCTCTCTTACCACCACGTGTCTTACGATCAGTTTCACTAAAATGGCATACTTGAAGCTGCTGCATGAGGTAAAAGAAGTAATCTGTCAACAACAGACGATCCTCAGTTTTCGCGAGGCTTCCAGGGCGAGCGTCGCCGCTAGATAACTCAGGAATATCACGAGGAGCATTACTCTAATGGTACGTGAAAGTTATTGTCAGTAACAAGTAAGAATACAAACAACGAAGAAATACAAAATAGCAGCTTCGAGCAACTTACTGGATGATGAGGATATCCCTGCCCACTAGGGTGCGGCGATATCATGTCATTTTGAAGGTCATTGCGATTACCCTTAAAGTATCCATCGCTGGAATAACCCGCAACACCTCCGGCTTGAGGAGGGTGAATGTAACTATACCCATGATGTTGCCCGTAGACAGGATTCATACCGCTGTACATGTGCGAGACTTGATGACATTGAGGATAGATATTTCCTCCGTATCCATAGCCGCTATTGGGATTGGAACCAGTACTGCTATCAAGCTTATTCTTATCATCAGGGTCGTTGCCACTGACGGATTCGTCACCATGATAATATCTCATGTTTCCTCGACAAACGCTCAAATGCTGTTCGATGAATGCAAAACTGGGTGGATCGGGTCCCTTGAATATGCTACCCGGAGCACGAAAGCTGTACGGCATACAATTGCAATGCCTGCAGCTCCACTGAATTTCGCCAGAATTATTGAATGACTCCTGGACAAATACACTCGTTTTACTCGTGTTGATAGTGGAATTCTCATTCCCCTCATCATCGTTGCTGTTGGTTTGAATTCCTCTGTACTGCTGATCGCCCCCGTCTCCATTGATACCTTCGGCCAAACTTCTTCGATACTGCTGGTTAGTTGACGACCCAGAATGAGATTCGTACGCAGTATTCGAGGTATTATAGTGATTTCCTCGCTCGAAACCATCACCATATTGATTATTTTTCTGTGAAGCCGCAACAGCTGTGTTCTGATGAGGATGTAAGCTGTAATGAGGATCACTATGATTCAGTGAATCGACGCCGCTGCCATTGTGTAATACAAACTCGTCCATACTAAGACTGGGTGTCACACTGCGGTCCTCCTGATACCGTCCAGTTAAGCTATTGTGTAGTGTAGCTTTTGAGTGATTTCGTAAAAGCTGCTCGTGTGCTGGATGAGGGTTGCTGCGATTATACTCCTGCTGGAATGAATGACGGTCTACTGGGTGCCGCCCAAACTGCATGAAAGACAATAGAGAGAGTAAACTTGTTTTCGCGAGAGAAATTCCAACTAAGACAGTGCGATCAGACGTAAAGCTGGTCCAATAATGATACACTCTTGAATGAGGAGGGACGAGGATAGATTGTAGGCCTCTTTTGTTTTTGTTGTGTGTGTAAGCTTTAGTCGTTGCGTTTCTCTACCACAGAGTAATATGGCATATTACAATTGGGTTTGGATTAGAAGTATTTAGTAATATTACATGTAGTTTAATTCTGTTTTTCCATTAACTAATCAATAGTCAATCTTGTACGAAGATGTGAATCCAAGAAAACTTTTCTGGAAATACAATAAAACGATATTTCTTTACTTCATATATAGACATAAATTTTGTTTGAGAACTTCGCGTTGCAGATGTCTCACTGATCGTATAGACAGCAATGTACATAGCAATATGGTCCATTTTGACACGTGAACTTGTTTTGGTTTTGTGAAACGAGCTTTGTCATCTTAACTAACGAAGCGTGTATGGAATTTTATTTCAGTGCATTGCATTGTACATGTACACTGATTATACTCTCTGTAATTTGTTTTGTCGATTTGTTGCCATGACACCGTCACACGTCACGTAACGCTAATGTGCTGTTTTTCTGCAAAATGTACACTTTTCTTTTATGAATTATCAAAGATTGAAGCAATTATTTGTCTTTTTGTCATTCCGGAATGTTGCACTCTTTCTATATTCTGAGTCAGTATGTAAAGGATCTGCTCCCATTTCCATATCTTGAAATTTTACTTTTTATAATCACAAATAAGAGTAGAAGTTAATA
>Ga0213867_1001102_pt1 | contig 12038 bp, 10 predicted proteins | sample PICome_12_FD_160120 | JGI IMG/M metagenome (GOLD analysis project Ga0213867, IMG submission 160120) | Coastal seawater microbial communities near Pivers Island, North Carolina, United States - PICO540 | ecosystem: Environmental > Aquatic > Marine > Coastal | place: USA: North Carolina... | reverse complement strand
AACAAGTTTGAACTTAGTTTCAAAAACATGGGCATCTCACATTAAAAGATGGATATTAATTTCTTGGTTTTTTTTAACTATAGGAATTTTACTTGGATCAATTTGGGCTTATTATGAATTAGGATGGGGAGGATTCTGGTTTTGGGATCCAGTTGAAAATGTTTCATTAATGCCATGGCTTGCTTTAACGACTCTTTTACATTGCATTTTAGTTCTTGAAAGAAAATCTATTTTATCTTCGTGGGTGATAATTCTTTCAATAGCAACATTCACTTTAAGCATGTGTGGAACATTTTTAGTTAGATCAGGTATATTAAATTCAGTTCACACATTTGCAAATGATCCAGAAAGAGGCTTATTTATTTTAATTTTTTTATTTATTTTAATTTTTTTATCTTTGTTTATTTTTTTCTTTTTTCATAAAAATGAAAAAAAAACTTCACATAGTTTTTCCTGGTTAAGTAAAGAAACATCAATTCTAGTTAATAATTGGTTTATGATGTATTTTTTATCAGTTGTCCTTATTGGAACTGTATATCCAATATTTCTTGATGTTATGATCTCTAAAAAAATATCAGTCGGACCGCCATTTTATAACAAACTAATAATTCCATTTTTAATCCCTTTTTTATTAATGATGGCTATTGGACCAAGACTGAAATGGAATATTTCTAAATTACAGGACGAAAAATATCTTATTAGCTTATTAGTTATTTCAATCATATTGGCTTATTTAATTCTCAAAAATTTTAACCAAAGTATTTTAATTAATACAGTTTTGGTATCTAGCGCATTTTATTTGTTTTTTATTTCCTTAAGAGATTTTTTTGTTAAAAATAAAAATATTTCTCAAAATATAGCTCACTTCGGATTTAGTCTATTAATCTTAAGTATTCTATTTAATAATCTTTTTTCAAGTGAAACTATTACAAATTTGAAAGTTGGTGAAACATTTGAAAATTCAGATACAAAAATAGTTTTTGAAAATGTTAATCAAAAACAAGAAAAAAACTATAAATCAATTATAGCAAATTTTACTATCTACAACTCAAATGGAGATAAAGATAAGCTTTCACCTGAATTGAGAATTTATAATCAACCAATAATTGTAACTAGTGAAGCTGACATTAAAACAACCATTATGAAGGATAAGTTTATTGTTTTTAACTTAGTCCAGAATCAAGATTTTTTTAACGTTAGGTATCAAGTTAAACCATTTATGTTATGGATTTGGTTATCAGTAATATTGATATCAATAGGTGGTTTTTTGAGCATCCTGAAAAGAAGATTATGAAAAAAAAATTATTACCCTTTTTTGTTGTTATAATTTTTGGAATTATCTTTATTGTTTTTTATAAAGGCTTAGAGGATACAAATATATATACCCCCGACTTAAATGTTCAAAAAGATATACCGATATTTAATTCAAAAGATTTTTATTCAGAAAAGGTCTTAAAATCATCAGACATTTTTGAATTAGACAAAACTTATTTGTTAAATATTTGGTCTTCATGGTGTGTGCCTTGTCGTCAAGAACATCATCTTTTAATGATATTAAAAGAAAACGATAAAATAGATATTATTGGATTAAATTATAAAGATAACAAAAAAAATGCAGTAAAATTTTTACAAGAACTGGGAAATCCATATGAAAAAATATTTATCGATTTGGATGGTACTAAAGCAATAGAGTGGGGAGCTTATGGAGTTCCAGAGTCATTTTTGATTTATAATAATGAAATTATTAAAAAATATGTTGGACCATTAAATGAAGATTTAATTAGTGAAATTAAATATTTAATAAAATGAAAATTTTAAAAGTGCTTCTGGTTATTTTTTTCTTGTTTTCTTACAGTTCTGTAAATGCAGATGATCAAGATGAATTAAATAAAATAACTAAAAATTTACGTTGTTTAGTTTGCCAAGGACAATCTGTTTATGACTCTGACTCTGAATTTGCTATTAGCTTGAAAACTCTTGTTAAACAAAAACTTAATGAGGGATTATCAGAGTATCAAATCTATAATTACTTAAAAATTAAATATGGTGAATGGATTTTATATGATCCAGAGCTTAATAAAAATACAATCGTATTATGGTTACTGCCAATATTGATCTTTTTAATAGGAGGTGCAATAATATTTAAAAATTTTTTTTTAAAAAATAAATAATCTATTATGAATTTAAAAGACTGTTACAATTTTGAAGACTTCAGAAAATTAGCAAAAAAAAGATTACCTTCACCTATTTTTCACTATATTGATGGTGGTGCTGATGATGAGGCTACGCTAAAAAGAAATACTGATGCTTTTAATGATGGTGACTTAGTTCCCAATGTATTAGCCAGTGTAGGTAAACCAGATTTATCCACGACAGTTTTTGGTAAAAAAATTGATATGCCAATATTTTTATCTCCTACTGCAATGCAAAGACTTTATCATCATGATGGTGACAAGGCTTCAGCTCGTGCAGCTGAAAAGTTTGGAACCTTTTATAGTATGTCCACAATGGCAAATAACACAATTGAAGAAATCGCTGAAATTTCAAAAGGTCCAAAATTATTTCAGCTTTATGTTCACAAAGATCAATCGATTACAGATGATTTAATTGAAAGATGTAGAACATCTGGTTACGATGGGATGTGTCTGACTGTTGATACTTTAGTTGCTGGAAATAGAGAAAGAGATCATAGAACAGGTTTTACTACACCTCCAAAACTTACACTTCAAAGTTTGATGAGCTTTGCAATGAGACCTGAGTGGGTTTTTAATTATTTTACTCATAAAAAATTTGAGTTATCTAACGTTGCAAAAAAAACAGATAAAGGGACGAATATTGCAAAATCAGTAATTGAATATATCAATGAGCAATATGATCCTGCTATGAATTGGAAAGATGCGGAGTATTGTGTAAAAAAATGGAATAAACCATTTGCATTAAAAGGTGTTATGTCAGTTGAAGATGCAAAAAGAGCAATTGATATTGGTTGTACTGCAATTATGGTTTCAAATCATGGGGGAAGGCAGTTAGACGGTTCAAGATCTCCATTCGATCAAGTTAAAGAACTTTCAGACGCAGTAGGAGACAAACTTGAAATTATTTTAGATGGTGGAATTCGTAGAGGAACCCATGTTTTAAAAGCTTTAGCAGCTGGTGCGACTGCATGTAGCTTTGGTAAAATGTTCCTATTTTCTTTAGGTGCAGGGGGCCAACCAGGTGTAGAACGTCTTTTGCAGAATATGCATGATGAAATTAATCGAAATATGGTATTAATGGGCTGTAAAAATATTAGTGAATTAAATAGAACAAAATTAATTTATAGAAAATAAAAATTAGGAGAGATTAGATATGAAATTAGCAGCAAGTTTAAATCGTCTAGGAACAGAATCTGCATTTAGTGTTTTAGCTGAAGCTAAAAAATTAGAAGCTGCTGGAAATCCAATGATACATTTAGGACTTGGTCAACCTGATTTCAAAACTCCAAAACATGTAGTTGAAGCAGCTAAAAAAGCTTTAGATGATGGACATCATGGGTATGTTTTATCCAATGGAATTCTAGAGTGTAGGCAAGCAGTAACAAGATGGATAAAAAAACGTTACAACACGGACGTTGATGCTGAAAGAATTACTATTATGCCGGGAGGTAAACCTACCATGCACTATGCTATACAATGCTTTGGAGAGCCAGGAGCAGAGATCATTCATCCATCACCTGCATTTCCAATTTATGAGTCTATGATTAATTATACTGGCTCTACAGCAGTTCCTTATGATTTAACAGAAGACAAAGATTTAAAATTTAGTGCTGAAAAAATTTTATCTTTAATAACTGATAAAACTAGATTGTTAATTTTGATCAACCCAAATAATCCAACTGGAAGTTTTGTTGAGAAATCAGAGATTGATAAGTTAGCTGAAGGATTAAAAAAACACCCACACGTAACTATCTTAAGTGATGAAATTTATAGTAGACAAATATTTGATAATAAAGAAATGCCAACATTTTTTAACTATCCGGAGTTAAGAGAAAGACTAATTGTTTTAGAAGGCTGGAGTAAAGCGTATTCAATGACAGGCTGGAGATTAGGTTGGAGTTTTTGGCCAGAAAATTTAATTGAACATATAAATAAATTATTAATCAATAGCGTTTCATGTGTGAATGCTGCAGCTCAATTTGCGGGCATAGCAGCACTTGATGGCCCTGATGACTCAATTGATTTGATGATGGAAAAATTTACACAAAGAAGAAAATTAATTCATGAGGGATTAAATAGCTTGCCAGGAGTTGAATGTAGTTTACCTGGTGGAGCGTTTTATGCATTTCCAAAAGTCATAGGAACTGGAATGGATGGCTCAGAGTTTTGTAAGAGAGCTATGCATGAAGCCGGTGTTGCAATTGTCCCAGGTACTGCATTTGGAAAAACATGCAAAGATTACGTAAGATTTAGCTTTGCAGCATCACAAGATAACATTTCTAACGCATTGGAAAATATTAAAAAAATGCTAGGTTAGGCTATGACGGAAATAGCTTTGCCAAAAATTGATAAATCAATTTTAAATAACAAGTCTGAGATTGTTAGAAAATTAGCAAAATTTACAAATCCAGAAAATGTTTTAAGCGAGGCTGATGAATTGAGACCTTATGAAACTGATGCACTTTCAGTTTATACTCAAACACCATTAGCAGTAGTGCTACCTGAAAATACCCAAGAAGTAAGCGAAATCCTTAAATATTGTAATGAACAAAATATAAAAGTAGTCCCAAGAGGCGCTGGTACAGGATTATCTGGCGGTGCTCTACCTTTACAGGATGCAATTCTTCTGGGGTTGGGAAAATTTAATAAAATTCTCGAAATAGATTATGAAAATAAATGTGTAATTACCCAACCAGGAGTTACTAATCTAGGAATTACTCACGCAGTAGAACATAAAGGTTTTTATTATGCTCCAGATCCATCTAGTCAATTAGCATGTTCAATAGGTGGTAATGTGGCTGAAAATTCAGGAGGTGTTCATTCTCTTAAATATGGAACAACCACAAATAATATCCTTGGTGTTGAAATGGTAATGATGGATGGAACCATTTGCAAAGTTGGAGGAAAAACTTTTGATCAGGAAGGTTACGATCTTATGGGCTTAATTTGTGGTTCAGAAGGATTACTAGGAGTTGTTACTGAAGTAACAGTTAAGATTCTTAAAAAACCAGAAGTTGTCAAGGCAGCTTTAATTGGTTTTCCAACTATTAAAGAAGGAGGGGATGCAGCATCAGAGATAATTTCAAGTGGAATAGTTCCAGCTGGGATGGAAATTATGGACAAAGCACTTATTGAAGCAACAGATAATTTTAGTAAAGCTGGTTACCCAAGAGATGCAGAATTATTATTGATTGTTGAACTTGATGGAACAGAGTCTGAAGTAAATGAGTTGATCAAAAAAGTTGAGATTATTTGTAAAAAAAATAATTGTTCAAGTTTAAAACTAAGCAAAAATGAAAAAGAAAGACTTTCTTTTTGGGCTGGTAGAAAAGCTGCTTTTCCAGCATGTGGTGCGATGGCCCCAGATTATTACTGTATGGATGGCTCAATACCTAGAGGCAAACTCGCAGAAGCTTTACTTGAAATAAAAAAACTATCAGAAAAATATAATTTACCAGTAGCAAATTGTTTTCATGCGGGTGATGGAAATTTACATCCATTAATTATGTTTGATGGTAATGACAAAGAGCAATTAAGAAAAACCGAAGAGTTTGGATCAGAAATATTAAAAACTTGCGTAAGACTTGGAGGAGTAATTACAGGAGAGCATGGAGTTGGTATCGAAAAAAGAGAACTTATGTGTGAGATGTTTAATGATAATGATATTCAACAACAGTTAGATATTAAAAAATCATTAGACGAGAAAAATTTATTAAATCCTGGAAAAGTATATCCTATTCTTAGAAAATGCGCGGAGGAAGGAAGGGTTCATGTCCACAAAAGCAAAGATAAATTCCCAGATCTTCCAAGATTCTAATAACATCTATTATCCACAAAATGAGAGTGAAGTTTCAGAATTAATTAGAGAATTTTATAAAAATGATTCTCCTACAGAAATAATAGGACATAATTCTAAAGGCTTTATAGGAAATAAAGCTCAATCAGCAAATACAATGTCGCTTTCGAGGTTAACAGGTATAATAGATTACAGACCTGAGGAATTGTATATTAAAGTAAAGGCTTGTACACCAATAGAAGAAGTTGAAAAAATACTCGATGAAAATAATCAGGAATTAGCTTTTGAGCCTATTGATTTTGGTTATATAAAAAATGGTGCATCCAATAAAGGAACTATAGCAGGGTATTTATCTTGTAACTATGCAGGCTCAAGAAGGTTTAAAGTTGGAAGTGTTAGAGATCATATTTTGGGTTTTAAAGGAGTAAATGGCAAAGGGGATATTATTAAATCAGGTGGTACAGTAGTTAAAAATGTTACAGGGTATGATTTGTCAAAACTCATAGCAGGATCCTTTGGCACCTTAATAGCTTTAACAGAAATCACTTTAAAGGTTCTACCAAAAAAAGATTCATCGAATACAATTTCAATTTATGTTGATAAATCTACAGAGATTTACGATTTATTTATTAAATTAGCAGGTTCAAGCAGTGAAATATCAGGAGCAGTATATATTCCAAACAAATCAAAAGACGAAGATTTTTTAAATAAAAAAAATTCTGTTTTAAAATTTAATGATTTAAAATCAGATACCTCTTTTCTAGCATTTAGAGTAGAGGGAGATAAAATTTCAATTAAGGAAAAAATTAAAAATTTAAGTAAAGAACTTGAACTTGATAAATTTGAAACTTCGACTTTAGATGTTTATCAATCCGAACCATTTTGGAAAAAAATTAATAATTTAGAAATTTTTGAGGATACAAAAAATAATTTAATCAGAATGGTTATTCCCCCAGCAAAAGGTTCAAATTTATTAAAATTTTTAGATAATAAATATAAATATTTTGTGGATTGGTGTGGATCATTATTCTGGATAGAAGTTGATGAAAAAAAAGAAGAAAAAATTAAGGAATTAAAAAAAATAGCACTGGAGTCTGGTGGTTATTTAACTGTAATAAAAACCTCATCAGATTATGATTATGGAGAATCAATTTTTACAGTCGATGATATACGGTTGATGATTTCAGAAAAAATTAAGAAGAGTTTTGACCCAAAAAGAATTTTAAACCCTGGAAAAATGTATAGAGGAATTTAATGCAGACAAAATTTACTGAACAGCAACTTAAAGACTCTGATAACTTTGCTACAGAAAAAGTGTTTAAAAAATGTGTTCATTGTGGAATGTGTAATGCTACTTGCCCCACACATCAACTGTTAGGTGATGAATTGGACGGTCCAAGAGGTAGAATTTATCTTATTAAAGACATGTTGGAAAATAATAGAAAACCAACGGAAAAAGTTGTTAAGCACATAGATCGTTGTCTTTCATGTTATAGCTGTATGACTACTTGCCCTGCAGGGGTAAATTATATGCATATAATTGATCATGGAAAAAAATATATTGAAAAAAATTATGAAAGATCTTTTTTTGATAAATTAATTAGATATTTTTTATCAATCACTTTACCTAATGTGAAAGTATTCAGGTTATCAAGTTTTTTAGTCAAGTTAGTAATACCATTCAAATTCCTAATGCCTTCAAAGATTAAAGATATGATTGAATTAATGCCAACCACTTTTCCAAAAAAAACTTTACCCATTAAAGAAATTTATAAAGTTTCAAGCAGCAAAAGAATAGCAAGAGTTGCTTTATTAACTGGATGTGTACAAAAAGAAATTTCACCTCAAATAAATGAAGCAACAATCAGATTGTTAAATAGACATGGGGTTGAAGTTGTAGTTCCAAAAAAAATTCGTTGCTGTGGATCTTTAAATCACCATCTAGGAAAAGAAGAGGATGCTCATGAAGATTTTAAAAACAATATCAATATTTGGTATGAAGAGCATAAGAAAGGAAATTTGGACGCAATTTTATCTAATACATCGGGTTGTGGTACTACCATGAAGGATTATGGTTTTATTTTTAGAGATGACAAAGAGTTAAACAAAAAAGCTAAAGTCATATCAGATCTTACAAGAGATATTTCTGAATACATTTTTGAAAGTTTAAAACTAAATATAAAATCTAAAGGAAAGAAATATAAAGTTGCCTATCATTCTGCATGTTCAATGCAGCATGGTCAAAAAGTTCATTCACAACCAATTTCATTACTTGAAAAGACTGAAAATGAAATAATGGAAATTCCACAAGGACACATCTGTTGTGGGTCAGCTGGAACTTATAATATTTTACAATCAAAAATTGCAAAACAACTATTAAAAAATAAGGTAAATAACATAGAAAGTTTAAATCCTGATTTTATTTCAACAGGAAATATTGGTTGTATTACCCAAATTTCTCATGGTACTAAAGTTCCTATTGTACACACAATTGAAGTTTTAGATTGGTATACGGGAGGTCCTAAACCGCGAGTATTATAAAGGAATTAATTATGAAAAAGATATTAGTCACAAGAAGATTGCTTAAAGAATGTGAAGATAAAGCTCAAAAAACTTTTGATGCAAAATTAAATTCGAATGATGAACTTTATTCTCAAACAAAATTAATTGAATTAAGTAATGGCTGTGACGCAGTACTTACATCTTTAACAGACAAGATGGATGAAGATACAATTAATAAACTTCCAGAAACAGTAAAAGTTATTTCAAATTTTGCAGTTGGATTTGGGAATATTGATCTAGAAGCAGCAAAAAAAAGAGGTATCGCCGTAACAAATACACCTGAAGTTTTATCAGACGCTACCGCTGAAATTGGTATTCTTCTTATTTTAGGAGCATGCAGAAGAGCAGCTGAAGGAATTGAAGCAGCAAAAGAAAGTAATTGGAAATGGTCTGCCGATTATTTAATTGGAAAACAATTGACAGGTTCAAGACTTGGTATTTTAGGGATGGGTAGGATCGGTCAAAAAATTGCAAAAATTGCAAAATCACTTGGAATGATAATTCATTATCATAATCGATCTAAATTGAGCGAAGACAAAGAGCAAGGAGCCATTTATCATGATAGTTTAAAAAGTCTTTTTTCAGTTTCAGATGTATTATCAATCTGTTGCCCAGCAACAAAAGAAACTATTAATTTAATTAATAAAGACACTGTAGAGTATTTTCCAAAAGGAGCAGTAATTACAAATGTTGCAAGAGGCGATATTGTAGACGATGAGGCTTTAATCGATGCTCTAAATAGAAGAAAAATTTATGCAGTAGGATTAGATGTTTATAAGAATGAGCCAAATTTAAATCCAGGATATTTAAAAATTAAAAGTGCTTTTATTTTACCTCATCTTGGAAGTGCAACTAAAGATACAAGAACTGCAATGGCTAATTTAGCAATAGATAATATTGATGAATTTTTCAACACGGGAAATTGTAAAAATAAAGTAAATTAAATCTTTATTTATGAATAAGCCTGTATTAGCTCAATCCAAAGCTATTACAATTTTTATAGTTTTTGCTTTAGGATATTTTATTTCAACTTTATTAAGAGCAATTACAGCTACTATCTCGCCAGAATTAGTTTCAGAATTTAACCTTACCTCAGGTGAACTAGGACTTCTAGGAGGAGGATATTTTTTAGGATTTGCAAGCGTTCAAATTCCATTAGGATATTTGTTAGATTCTAAAGGTCCTCGAAAAATAGTTTCATATTTTTTGTCTTTATCTATCATTGGACTTATTTTATTTGCAACTGCTCAAAACTTAACAATGCTGTTAATTTCAAGAATTTTGATTGGAGTTGGAGTTGGTGCATGTTTGATGGGACCTTTAACAGCTTATCGAATTTGGTTTCAGGATGAAACTCAACAAAGATCTAATTCATGGATGTTAATGGTTGGTGCAATAGGAATGCTATCTTCTAGTTTGCCTGTTCAATTTTTTTTACCCTTAGTTGGATGGAGAGTTATATTTTTATTTTTAGCACTTCTAACTTTTGTTTGTATATTATTAATAATAATTTTTATCCCAAAGTGGCAATCAAAAAGTATTGGCAATAATCACTTAGATGAAAGTAAGCTTAGTACTGTTTGGAAAAATCCATTGTTTAAAAGTTTAGTTCCAATGGGATTTTTTAGTTATGGAGGTCTATTTGCCATTCAAACTTTATGGGCAGGACCGTGGATGATTAGAGTATCTGGATATACCCCAGAGGAAAGCGCTCAAGGACTTTTTATAATTTATTTATGCATGTTAATTTCATTCTTAGTATGGGGTTATTTTGTTCCAAAATTTTCAAAAAATGTAAATGATGCCGTCAAATTATTAAAAATTGGTGCCCCATTAAACTTATTTGTACTTGTATTAATAATTTATTTAGGTCCAAAAGCTGGATCTATTCATTGGGCTCTTTTTATAGTCAGTTCTATTTTTTTATCACTTACTCAACCAGCTGTTGGAATGGCATTCTCACTTTCTAATGCTGGAAAAGCTCTTACTTCATTTAATTTATTAATTTTTATTGGTGCTTTTTTTATTCAGTGGATAATTGGTTTGATAATAGATGCAGGAATTAAATTTAGTTTATCAGAAATAGATTCATTTAAATTAGCAATGACTTTTGTACTTATCACATCTTTATTTTCTTATATATTTTTTTTAAGAAAAAATTTAAAAATAAATTAATTTAAGTGCTTATATATCGTAGTTCTAGATACCCCAAGTTTTCTTGAAGCAACTGAAATATTTTTAGTTTCTGCAAAAGTAGATCTAATTAAGACACATTTTTCTCTTTTTATTTTTGTATCTTTACAATTGTCACAAGCGTATGTTTTATTTTTGGCTATTAACTCGTGTGTTTGATTAGGTTTTAAATTTTGGTTTTTAATAACAAAAACTGACGATCCTAAATAATCAGTTATTTTTAAAACTTTATTATTTAGAAGATCTGAAGCAATTGAAGAAAATGAACTTGTAAAAATATTATTAAAATTTTGATCTTTTAAATCAACAAGACCATGTAACATTATTTTTGCGTTCGTATTTGATCCAACAATTAAACCATCTCCATTAATTGCAAGTAACCCAACACTTGTCGTTGAAAGATATTCTTGTCTAGGATGAAAAGACAAAATCAGTTCATTAGAAAATTTATTTATAAAAAGTTTTGTTTCTATGCTTCTTGTGGCAAGATTTACTAATGCCAAAGTATGTTGCTCTCTAGATCTTGCATCTGTAGAAGCATCAATTATTCCTATAATTTTACCATCATAGTTTTTGATTGGACTTGCAAAACAAGATAATTTTTCATGATCAATAAAAAAATGTTCTTTACCCGAAACTATAGTTGGTTTTTTTATTTCAACAGCTAATCCCAAACCATTTGTTCCACAAATTTTTTCAGCCCAAATAGATCCAGGTATGACTGATTTTCCAACATCTGTTTGAAGACATGTTTTGTCATAAATTGTATCAAGCACTAACCCTTCGTTATCAGAGACGGCTACCATAAAGTTTGTCCCTGCTACTTGGGAATATAAAAGTTCTAACTCTGGAATAACTATTTTTCTTAAGTCCTCTTTTTCCTCTCTAATCTGTTCAAGTTCTTGGCTTGAAATAACACTTTTTTTTGGACCTTTAAAAGGATCAAGACCATTTAAAATACATCTTCCCCAGCTGCCAGATATTTCAGTACCCATTTCATTTGAAAGCATTCCCCTTTTTTCTAAGATGGATTTAAATTCTTTATCAGCTGTAGCTAAACTGTTCATATTTTTAACATTAGGTTTTTTTAGACAAATTAACAACCAACCTAAGGTTGTATTTGTTAATTAATTGAACAATTAAAAGTGCAATTGACTCCTTTACTGTTCTAAATTTTAATAACGTCGTGAATAATTATTAAGGGAGAATTTAATGAAAGCACAAGTTTTACACAAGTACGACCCAGAAATGAAAGAAAAAGTATGGGTTACAGAACAAGAAATGCCAGATCC
>Ga0213867_1001101_pt1 | contig 12043 bp, 8 predicted proteins | sample PICome_12_FD_160120 | JGI IMG/M metagenome (GOLD analysis project Ga0213867, IMG submission 160120) | Coastal seawater microbial communities near Pivers Island, North Carolina, United States - PICO540 | ecosystem: Environmental > Aquatic > Marine > Coastal | place: USA: North Carolina | collected... | reverse complement strand
CAATCAATCAATCAATCAACGAATTGGAGTGAGATCAAACCTCAAGAAAATTACCTCAGGTTTAGCGATGAAATCTCCACCACGGCCTCCTCCTTCTTCTACATCAGCCATTTTCTTCTGATACTTGTATGTAGAGGACTGCTGCTAATAATAATTCTGATAATGATAGTATATGTGCTAATTTGTCTCCGATCCTTCTCTCTAATGCCCTTTGCTATTAAGGCGCCCACTTTTCACTCTCACTGTAACTGTCAATATATTTCAATATACTAACACCTACGTGCACGTTGAAAATGAAGTTCAAAGTCGTTCTGATATCAGCAACGTTGATGGTAAACTTTTTGATTCAGTCAAATGGGAGGAAGCCAAAACGTACGACGACTTTATTTATTTTCGTTCGGATAATGAACAACGAGAGCTTTTATCTGGACAGGCATTACTAAGTGGGATGTTTGATATCTAAGAAAATGTCGTTGTAAAATTGCATACGGCTGACTATTAAAACGACATTCTTGATCCAACCTACTTCTTGTCCTCGTCTTGATTATCTTGAAGATGTAGCGAAAAATTCCACTGCTTACAGTGAGTTGGGTGCTAATGAATTGGCAATAGACATGGAAAATATTCTAGCAAAGATAAATGGAGACGCAGACATTATGCGGGATCGGTAGTATGGTAAAGAATGCGACACTAATCTATGAAGACTATCATCGTACACACGCAAGTATTCAAACATTTATTTTTGATATACTGGTAAATAAGAAATCTGAAATATGGACTATTCGCGAACCCCAAATATGATGAATGGTCTTGTTCTAGCTGATATTCTTGAACAATAGTGCGATCAACATTCGATTCAAGAATTCATTATTCCCGATATAATGACTGACGATCATCCGTATCGAGAAAGGCCTGGACGGTTGGTACAACGTAGACGGATTTTCGAGATAAAAGCGATACGCGTGAATATTCACATACACTAAAAAGCATATCCTAGATAACCGGTAATAGCTCCGGTAATAGAGTTTTCATCTACCGGTATTCAGATTCTCTAAAATTATACGAATTCTCGATAGGCTGAGGCACGGAATCACGCGTCCGCAAATTCTCAATGGAGTAAAACCTTATAAAATTCCTATAAATTAATGACATTTTAACGGTTGACCAAATCAGCATCTCTCTCGCACACCGTACATCCAACGACGATCAGCTACATCTACGAGTATTCACGTTGCCACACCCAACACATAATACACACACACTTGTATCTGAATACAGTGCGTACCATGAGCAACGATGAACACGTACACGAACGTGCACTAAGGGCAATTGCATCCCTTGATGCCGCCGGGGCCGATGAATATCCGGAACCTTCGGTGTCTGCAGTGGACAGCGATGACGATGATCCCCCAACTCTAACTACTGCACCGAAATTAAATGTCGACGGCAGTCTTATCAGTATTGGCAAAGATAGAGTTCTAGAACGTCACAAGAATCCAGATGATGTGCTCGTTGTTACGGGAAATGATGCGACAGTGCATGCGATTACTAATTTCAGCAAAAGTAATGAGAGTGCGGGTGATGATGTGTCACACTTTGAATTTTACCACGATGTTTTTAGTTTGTTCCTCCGCGACATACAAGATCTAGAGTCTTTTTCAAGAGTAAATGAAGAAGCCGAGCGTCTCCTAGTTAAACTGCATGAAGCTAGCCTTGACCTCAGCTTTAGAAGTTCTTCCGATTCAGCCGGTGGCAATGACGAGGCTTTCTTGTGGGAAGAGGAGAGTGATACGTGGCTACTTATATTGCTTCTAGTTCGTCAAGATATGCTGTTTTTGGCATCGGATGCGATGATATGCGATAAAGAGAACGAATTTTCACCTACTAAGATATATGAGAATCGTATGAATGCTGATCCGGAACTGAAAAAGATCGGTATTTTGAGGGAATGGTTAGAATCATGCCACAAGAAAAGGATGCCTTCCACGAAAAATATTCTACTACCGCTTCAAAATAGTAGGGTTATCACTCTTCCTGACGATAAAAAATTAAGCAACAATAAAGTTGTTTCGAGTGTCCAAACGCTCAAATCCCTTCGAAGTGCTATTCTTTCGAACGATTTCGACTTATGTCACCATATTTGCAACAAGACTGGTGAACTTTGGAGGTGGGGATATATATCGGGAGGCATTCCCCTAGACAAACTATCTGATGGATCAGATGGATTCGGAGGAAATGAAAATTGGCTTCTATGGAGAAAACAATGTTGCAAAGCAGGAAGGCGTTTTCTTGAAGAAGCCGAAAAAAACTCAAATAATATTACAAGTGGGTCGTTCGATTTAAAACATGAAAACAATATCCAGCTATTGCAGCACGAGTCACTGCTTTATAGCACGCTTAGTTCTGATGCTGAGACAACGTTGAGAAATCCTCTTGTTAAGCAACACAAAAGCTATTCCAACTACAATCGTTATAAACACGATCTTTACATATATGTGAGAAGTGCCAGCGAAGAAGAGTTGGCCCTGAGTTATGTTCAATATCATGAGCATGATCACTCCGCTAATGCTGTCTTTTCTAAATATGGATGCGAATTGGTGAGTTCACAAATGTTTACATTGATTGCATCACTTCGTTAATTTAAAATATTTTTTCTTTTGATTTAGAATATTTCTGATCTCACTAGTTACAACATCGAAAGTAAAAATAATAGTAAAGATTTACGAAAAATTTTTGCTAAAATCTCGAATTTAGTCCACAACAATCATTTTGTCGAAGTCCAGCAAAATATTGTCTCATCTCCAGATGATGCCCTGCGAAACATTATTGAACCAAACGATAAAAGGCTTTCGTTACGATTTCGTACCCATTTAAGTGTACTATATTTCAAGATGCTTTCAGTCGCAAGAGATGATAGTCCAAATGTGGAAATATTGACTTTAGCGGAGGAAGTAATGATGAAGCTTCTCAGCGACCAAATTTTCGAGCTTTCGCTCCAAAACAGCCATCACTTGATTCCTCTATATAGCTCTTTGATGACTTCGTCTTTTGATGGCATGGACACACTTGCTAGAGCAATGTGTCAAGTTCAGAGTTCGAAGGAGCGAAAAATCTTAGTAAGACGTACGATGCAATACTTTGGCGATAAACTTGTCACTATTCTTAACAGAGTGGTAGAGATTCATATACACGAACAAAGTAATGAAAATGCTCCAAATTCTATGGTTCAATATGCTGGTTACAATGTTCCAAAAGCTATGTTGTTGAAAATGCATTCCTTACTATATTACTCAGTTGTTGACATGAGTGAGGTGACGTCAGCGCTTGCATCTAAAATACGAAACTGGTCGGTAGTATATACAACTGCATTACTTCGACGTGTGGTGATAGATCGTGAACATTTTCGTGACGACGCTCTGCTGCTCTTTATTGATAGATTCGACACTATTTCCAGCGTCTTCGATAACAGTGATGATGCCTTACTTTTTCAGGAAAGTAGACGCGAATACAAGATTCTCAAAGAGTATATTAAAGCTAGAGCTGCATACGGACAAATGTTAAGTTGTTTGAAGTCGAATTTAGTGCCTTCATACGAAGGCGAAGGAATGACGCAGGCTAAGTATGAGTTGTATTTGAGAAAAGTTCGTCTCGTATATCAAGAGGTGTTACATCAAAGGAAAGCTACTGTGAATGCTCTCAGGTTGCTTTGTGGTGAAGAATATTTCATCGATGAAAATGTCGGCTGCCCTGGAGCTGAAGTAGTTTCTTATCAGTTGGGAGATATCTCCGAAGATTCACAAATGAAATTTCAGTGGCAATGCCTCAAAAATGAACGTCACCAATTGATGCGCTGCTACCTACCAGATACGATTATGATGCTCCATGACACTCTGTCAAGATTTGCGACATGGTGTAGAGATCTTTGCTCAAAAGTTAACGATGCGACGCGGGCATTAGCAAGTAGTGTAGGTGATGTGAGCGTCGACACTTCAAATATCGAAGAAATGTTATTCTCAGAGACATTATCAAATTATGAAGAAGCTTTGAGCATTTGTGAGATAGTAGCGGACAATATTTCCTTGTTTGACAATGATCTGAAAAATCTTGAAATGTTGGCCACAACATTTTCAGATGATCAAACGCAGCTTTTGAAGTTTTCTAATCCATGAAAAACTACGCACTCCAACCCCCATAAACACAAAAATAAACAACTCCTCGTAGGATCATGCGTACGAAGTCGTTACTTTATTAGTAAACTTAATACATGTTGTTTTTAGATTGAGGACTGAATAGTGGACGAATCTATAAGATGCAACAATTCTTTCTAAGCTTAAAATATTGTTTTTTGCTTTATCTTCAATGGCCTATTTTCATACATATGAAAGGATTTAGTCTCAATTTCCATGTGCTATGAACTAACATTTTACTATTGATCAATTTGCCAGTATGCCAGCTCTCTTTCGCGATAAGAGACTACATAGTTGAAGCCATACGATTAAAGTCCTTTGTGTGAAGCGAACAAACTTGGACAATTATTCTGGTGTTGAATGAAGAATAGTGATGATTCGTTTTTTTTCATATGGGTGTTAGGTTTTGGTTCTTTTTTCAAGTCTTTGTTAAGATCTACTCTTGTAATTTTGTAAAGCTGATAATATTTCTGAAAGTAATCGGCCTTCAATTAGATAGAGCAATATATATAAATCTTGTTCTGTTTCCGGAATTGTGAAGAAGTTACTCAAAATGTCCTCTATACAATTGCATGGTTAACCCGCAAGTCGTTTTCGTACGTCAAGTACTATATTTTTTTTGGCAGAAATACTACAAGTCGTTTGATGATAACTTTTCATTTATCATCTTTTCATAAGATATAACGGCGTAATAATGTGTTCTACATTGATTTAAATTTTCGATGATTGAAATTTGAACATCTAGGATTCTCATTTTGAAGAGGAAACGAAATCGTTTTGCTCTGGTTGAAGTTTGGACACCTGAGATTCTCATATTTGTATAAGGGCACGAAATCATTTTGCTACTTTGTAAGAGGATACAACATTGTTTCGATGACTAAAATTTGAACACTTGGGAGTCCTCATATCCTAAATCCGCAAGAACCCCTGTTAGTTTGTTCTCATCTCTCGGCCCACACAAAGCTTTGTACATCGCTGGAGGGCCACAGACAAAAATAATACTATCTTTATCTGATGGATTGGGTAATTCTTCAGCAAGCATTTCTTTCGTGATATACCCTTTCTTCCCTCTCCATGTTGAATCTTCTGGTTCATCAGAAAGGACATGGGTGACCTTCAATTTGCCTGGAAATTGATTAGTCCACTCTTGTAAAAGCTCATATCCAAGAATGTCAGATGACACTTTACTTCCATATAACATCGTAACTTCTGCAGAATTTGCGTCGTCACCTAGGATCGCGTGCAATGCCTGAATCATTGGTGTAATTCCTGTACCACCAACAAGCATCACGATTTTCTTTTGTTTGAAAGGGGCTTGGATTTTCACATTAAATGGTATATGCTTGAATTCAACCTCTTCTCCAATATTCATTTCGCACAGATGACGTGACATCCTTCCGTTCTTCCCATAATTTTTGACAAGAAGATCAAAGAATCCAACAGAGTCATTTGTGGAGACAGGCGTATAAGGACGAACGACAGCTTCCATTTCTTCATCTTTCGCGGGTGTCGGTAAATCAGCTTTTGCTAGAATACATGCGCAAGTACTCAAATTCAAAGGAGCGTCTTTATTCGGCAAAGGCCCAAATCTCAGTAACGACGAAGTACTCGACACGTCGAGGCGCTCCATGAGTTTGCATGAAATCCATTCATCCGTAAATTGACACCTTCCCGGTTCGACCAGCTTGCAGATGGGCGAATATCCAGAAAGACTTAGCATTCGCCGAGCTTTCTTCTTGGCATTTGAACTCATCATGAAAAATGCTCTTTGCTGTTTGTGTTGAGGTGGACATCGAATATGAGAAAATAGTTTCAAAAATCCTCCAATTAAAAGACCAACCCGCATTGCTAAAGCACGCATGATCATATAAACTCAAAAAGATTTTCAATTGCAAGGGTTCGAATCGTACCATCAATAAGCGTTCCAACTGTAAGTTTGTTGTCTGTTAGGGGTTGAGTGGTGGTGGTGCTGATGCTGGAACTTTGATATAAAAATTGATGAAGAATCAAGCGGTCACGCGGTCACGTGTTTGTGAGCTGTGGTGCAAAATGTAAAATCTATGTTTTGTGATTTTGCCCTGTCTGGATTTGTGGACTCTATGAACGGACATAATTCATATTGGATGCTAGAAACGTACATACGAAGTGCACAAAGATAGGGCAAATAAATCCATCACAAGACATAGGGTTAGAACTCGCTCTCTTCATCAGGCATCAAGCACTAGCTCTGGTTGTAATTGTGTTATGATCGAAATAAACGTTGTCATTTTCTCTTTCATTGAACTGCTCTCGGTTACGTGCTGACATGTGGAATCGATTAGCAACGTGTTAGGTGGAGTCTACGGTAGGTTAAGGATATTATTCGCTCGCAGTTGGGAAGGTATTCGTACAATAGACATTCGCTGAACACATTCAAAGATACACCTTCAGAGAATATGTTAACTAATTTTTGAAGTAACCATCAACATGGATTGTACACCGTTGCCGTTGGCATTGTATACAACCATTTTGTGACTTCTTTATTCTTTACGATATCCACATTCTGTAAGGGAGACTAGTGTGAAAAAAGTACGCTGAAACGTGCCTAATGATTACGTCGAAAGCTTGGCAGACCTAAACCCCTCCCCCATGAGCAGCACTTAAAGCGTTTTCACCCATATTCTTAAGTGCGTCTGAAACTCGACTTTGCACTTTCCTCTTCTCTTCAAGTAATGTTGAGATTTGATTTTGATTCTGAAAGTAGTCATCGATAGATATACCCGTTAAGCCTGCTTCAAAATAATTATCCGCTTCAGTGAACATTTTTCTCACATCAATTTGTTGTGAATGTGTCAATGATGAAAACATAGCAGGAGATGAAAATTCTGCTAAGAGCATCCGATTTTCTAGATCCTTCTTGTATATTTGGTTGACGTGTTTCCGACTGTTCAGAGTTGGCAGGCGAGTAGAGACTGATCTTCCTTGTAACATGTTGTTGCCGTTCTTTATATGAAGAGCGGCTTCTAGTTCCAACAAATTTCGTTTACCTATCATTGATGAATTTTCGCTTCTTGAACGATCACCTCGATAATGCGAGTCCGTTTGAGGGTGACCCTCACGTTTAAACTTCTCGTAACCACGAATAAGCTGTATTACATTATCTATCGCACTTGGATCACCTACATCAAACCATTGACCATTTTTTTTATTTTGAGTAAGAAACCTTCCGGGAGGGTCTACTCTGTGCCGCACAAAATCAACTATATCTCGAGCCAGCAAAAATCTTTCCTCGTTGGTTGAACAATGCATGAATAGAGAGTGTTTGTTTTCAATTATTAGCATTAGCCTCTTGCTTCCCAAATTACTCTGTAGTAGACCAATACTCCCGAATTTTACAAGTATATCATTTTGAGTTGGCACCACTTCCCCATGAGGCCCAGCAACAACCCTTAATCCCGTGCGAGCAATTTGTGTGCTGCCTCCACCTCCACCCTTGTTAGGCAACTCACCTTTTTGATGCGTTTCCATGTGAGCTTTTTAGACTTGAATTGCTTCTGACCTCTTGTCAATTTATTATGTGTTGAAGATCGAAAAGAAGAAAATGCAACTCTAATTCAGTGCTGCTACAGACATGGATTGGATTGTGACACATTATGGCTAACCCAGACTTAAAAATTGCCCAGAATTGGCAATTGGCACAGCGCCGACACCAGATTTAAAACCTCTCTGTACTGTGTACATGGAATTTCATGCATACCGCATACCGGTATTTTACAATTCTGCCTATCACCTTCAAAATTGGGAATTTGGGCTACAACTTACGAGTTACGAGTTACGAGTCAGCACTTTTAAGCGGGTCGCAAGGTGCGAACTTTAGCTTTGGTACAATTTTTGGCGTACCTGTACTTTATTTTTCGCCCCCACCCCCCACACAAATGTAGCAACATCGCTTACAGCAAGAAGGTAATACCATTGGTGACTTCAGGTATGGGTGTGAATTTTGTTGTTTTCACTTAATACTTATAAAAGAATTAATTTTTAGATGAGGTTTTGAATCGGCGCTCGATCATGACGATCGTAATACGAAATGGAGAATTCGAACGCGATCGGTGTATTCGTCGACATGGACCAGTAGAAGTCGATTTAAAAATTGAATCACGATGAATGATTAGGTGTTTAGGTAAGGATCAACTCGTTTGTATACGTAGTTTGAAAACAAAAAACAAAAATTGGGATGATTATTGCGATGATCAGTTCCGCAGCAAAGGATTTATTTGCCACAAAAAAGAAGAAGAAGAAGACAGATATTGAATGAACTCTCCATGCATGGTAGAGAAAGATTGCGAGCGGTTCCAACCAAGGGAAAGTAGTGATGAATATGCCTGTCTTGTGAAAACCGAGCCCGACTAATATGATAAATATTTCTGGCATACAATGGAAGTTAAACAGATGTCAAAAATATTACTGAAGTTATCCATTGAAAATAATCAGAGATTGAAGCCCAAAGAATCATCGACAATGACAAAAATTGCCGGACTTCATCGCAACCTATTGCTTTCGAACAACTTGATACCAATTGCAAATTCGTACCGTCGGATTCACTCTCATGACGCTGACATTGCAAGAGGAGATGCTTTCCACAGTGATGAGGTTAAGCCCTCGACGAATACTCACAAAATAAACGAATCTAGAGAAATAGTACAAGTCAATTATGCAATGGGTTGGTATTGGTTATGGATCCTTTTTGGAACTGGAATGAAGGTTGGAGTGTCAATGGTCTCCCGTTAGTCCATGTGATCTTTCCTTTGATTGCAAAATGCAATAAATTCCTTGTCATCAGAAAAACTGTTACGTAATAAAGACGAAAATGTCGAATCTAGTTTATTGATCGATCAACAAAATCAAATCAGCGCTTACTTGTGGTTACCAAGATGACGAGAAACTCATTGGCTTACTCAGAAGCGTGTATCAAGCCAAAACATCCTATCATTGCACCTATTTGCAAGATCTTATGGTAGCTGTGCGGTTGCATTCCATAGAACGCTCGATTCTAACTGTGTCTCCAGTGCATCCTTGGCCACAATTTAGAACAAAGGTCCACCAGTGACCCAGTTGTGATGAATCATACCACCGATAGCAAGCATGGCGAGACGTCCATTCTTAGTAACACTCTCAAGATTCATTAGCAAGTGAAAAAGGAGTAATAACATCCAAATATAATGTAAAAGAATAGAGGTATAAAAGCTAACATATCTTTGATTACATGCGGTTGCAGTGGCTAACGGCATTCCGTATTGCACCTTCAAGACCTTGATTCAAGCTTGTGTTCTCGTCTCATTACGAACATCATTTTACGATATAGAATCTGCCTTAAAACTAAGCGAGTTGCCAATTTACTTGATCAAATTAGCCCCTAAACAATCTCCAATCTTACTTCTACGTCGTAGTACTGTGCAATAGTCTTCAGGGGGAGGGGGGAGGACAAATGTCCACACATGCTCCTTCATATGGAGGAGGGAGCCACTTTAGACTTTAGACCTTCGTCAACTTAGTCAAAATTTAAGTGTGTAAAAACAGCAAACTTCGTATTCACGGTTCACGATTCACGGCGTGTTCGGTGGTCGTGGTCGTGTCGTCGTGTCCGGGCTCCGGGCATCCTTGTACTTGTACCTTGTACCGGTATGTTTTTCAATTTTCAAGCTATATCACAACTCACAACGGTATTTTCGAATTTAGAAAAGACTCTACAAAATCACCAATTCGCTTGCCACATTTCGGGTCTTGTGTCTTGTGTGCCTGTGTGTGTGCGCGTGATATTGACGTACACGCCTTTGCGACAATCTCACACTCTCGGTAATTACTCGAACAAGGCGTGAACTATTGGATCATAGTGATACTATCGAACAGAGTTTGTTGGAAAGTTGAACGTTATATCATTAACACTATTTGTACAATCGAGAAACAGTGTAACACGCGTAGGGAGAAGTGCGATTTTTTTATTAAATACGACTTGACAATATAACAGAAATGAGAATTTGTTGTTGCTTTGGTTCAGGCACGACGGCCCCAGAAGATAAAGATCGATTGCAGGAAGGGTTACTTGAATCCGGTAGTAGTGAAGCTGTGGGCGTACGGTCTGAATCTGTAGATAGAGGGGCGGAGTCAATGCAGGACATACAATCCATTCACTCATCAATGCACAGTGGTAAGAGCAGTACGCTAGATCCCCTTGACGATTCGAATTTGCACGAAGCATTGCACTGGGATAAGATTTTGCAAAAGCCAGACGAAGGAATGGAGCCTTCACTTTTAGGCTCACAGGGTTGAATAGTGAGCAGTTACGTGTTCAAAGGGTTGAGTGCGATTATGAAGCAAGTGGTGCAGCAGATATTCTACTCTCTATTTGAGAGAATCTGAACTAGATAGTCTAAGTTGATATGGAAAGGAAGTTAGATCGAATGCTGCTTAGCATTTACATCGTTGTAATGCTTCTTGTCAAAGCTAGATTTCAATCAATATAATATCATTATGTTAATAAAATCTTTCTAATGTTCGGCTCACCAAAGATAACAACCTTTCCATTTTCCTGAAAGATGGAAGTAATAGTGAACCGTAAGTGAGCATAGACATGAATTAACTCTTTGTTAGATGATGAAAGTTACTTCACACAAGGACATGACCAACCATTTACCATTTAAACAGAACATGAGTAGAAGAAATAGCTAATTGTTATGTTTGTTTGCGATGAATGTCAAAATATTCTTTATATTGATAAAATCCTCAATGAGACATGCAGAGATATGAATAATGAATCTGACAACTTACTGTAAGCTCGGGTGATATAAACTGTTGGCCTAGTTAATTCGTGTGATGACATAATATTCTGCATCTCGATAGAATCCTCAATGAGACATATGAATGATGAATCTGACAACTTACTGTAATCTCGAGTGATATAAACTGTTGGCCTTGTTAATTTGCGTGATGACATGGATTTGGAAACCGAAAGTTTGTTTATTCTTTAATATCGCATTCACGCATTCCCAGTGCATTAACCAACCCAGGCATGTACAGAGTGAAAAAGCGATAATTAGCAAACTTTGTTACGCAGTTAAGAGTAGAAATATTATTACTATTCAAAATAGAATCATGGTAGGTTGAGTACGTTTTGGGAAAGTTTCGTTTATAGCTTGCACTTCAAAATTCTCCAGAACGATATAGGTTTGTCTCATAGTTGACTTATCATTGGCTTAGCACAGATCGACGACCTCTCGTTTAGCTTTTGAAATAGAGAAGTATCAGCGCACGGTGATCGTGAGTCAAACCTACATATCAATGTTAATTTTAATAAATGTGCTTTGGAACCCAAGCAAAATTGTTAAAACGCAATCAGGTATTCGATAAAAAAAGTGTTTGATCGGATTATCTGTCAATATATTTTGCAGATAAAGTTCGAATTCCGTTAAGTAGCTATCTTGAATGTAAGACGGTAAGACGAGCATATCTGGCCTCGATGCTGATGATGAAATTGATTCGGAGCCTGTACACTACATTTAAGAAATGTGATGGTATTAAATATCATATCAGTGCAAATACGTCAAACCTCTCGTGGTAAAAATGATGGTACATCCTAGGTCCTAGTTCGTCATCTAATGAAATGTTCGAACGGTGGCAAAGAGCAAAACTCAAGAATATTTAGTAATGCAATGGTTGTTGTAAAGAATTTCTACTTTTCCTCAATATCTATATTCATTATATTTGATCCTTAGATACTCGTACAACATCTCCAAAGTGCAACAAAATGACTTAATCTTAAACTAACTTATAACAATATTTCCTCTATATCTGACTACGACCTGACTAGCTATCAACAGGTC
>Ga0213867_1001100_pt1 | contig 12049 bp, 13 predicted proteins | sample PICome_12_FD_160120 | JGI IMG/M metagenome (GOLD analysis project Ga0213867, IMG submission 160120) | Coastal seawater microbial communities near Pivers Island, North Carolina, United States - PICO540 | ecosystem: Environmental > Aquatic > Marine > Coastal | place: USA: North Carolina... | reverse complement strand
GAAACTTGAGTTTCGTTCTCGTTTTCGTAAACAGGTTGGACCGGCCTAATAAAAGCATACAGTTCAAAAAAAAAAATACCGGTACACAGTTGAAAAAAGTATACATATGTGTATTCTATGTCATAAACATGCAAAATCTGTGTCGTTCGCGACGAACCCGAACCCGATCGACCAGATCCATCGAGAATCGAGAATCAATTGTCTGTGTCACAAATATGCATTCTCTTGCGACTTGATTTCTATCAAAAAATATACTTCGAAGTAAAAAATATGAGTTCCTTTACAATTTCCTGCACAAACTACACACACCTGTGTAGAATCTATGAACACACTCTCGTATAATTGAGAATTTTTGTAGTACGAAAAAAGGATCGAACTGCTCGTGCTCGGCTCGCTTGCGTAAGTGACCTTGTAGGCATTAGGCATGGGCACTGATAACGATAACAAAGCAGTGATGCAGTGATGCATGTGCATAAATAATGTATGGGTATTACAATAGCGCGAGAAAGACAACCATTCTTCGAATAGATCAATACTCTCTTGCGAGAGACCTCCAATGTAATCGACACTCTCTTCATTAAAAGAAATGCCTTTACCTTCGAATTGAAGCAATTGTCATTGTTACCGTAGAATTTAATTTCTTAATGTTTGTTATTCTGTTTTTCTCGTAATCAATTGCTGATATATCTTTCTAGAGAGGAACAAAATGGGAATCATGACAGGAAATGCCATTGCACCGTTAAGGAGAATATCGAGGAGAATTGCTGCGATTCAGAGCAAATTTCGATATTTTAGTTCAGCTGATAGTTCATCGCAAAGCCTTGTGAATTCGTTGTCGGCATTATTGAACGAGGGAGGCTCGATTGTTCATGGTGATAATGTCGACTTGACTCGTTACAATACAGACTGGACGAGACAATATTGCGGAAATTCATCTATTGTTGTTAAGCCAAAGACGACGAGCGAGGTTTCACATATACTGAGATTTTGTTACAAAAATAATATTCCTGTGGTACCACAATCCGGTAATACTGGCCTTGTCGGCGGAAGTGTTCCATCAGGAAACGATGAAATTGTAATGTCTATGGAAAAGATGAATTCCATTCTTAGCTTCGATCCAATCAATGGGATCATCACTTGTGAATCTGGTTTGGTTCTACAGGATATGCAGTCATTCTTAGAAGACAATGATCACTGTAGCCCTCTTGATCTTGGGGCGAAAGGGACTTGCATGATTGGTGGAAACATTAGTACGAACGCAGGAGGTCAACATTTCTATCGATATGGAAGCATGCATGCAAACGTTTTGGGTTTAGAAGTTGTGCTAGCAAATGAAAGTGGAGCCATCTTAAATTTGATGAACAAGAACCGGAAAGACAATACGGGGTATGATCTAAAACACTTATTCATAGGGGCTGAAGGCACACTTGGTATAATTACGAAAGCCGTGTTATCTTGTCCAAGAAAAGCAAAGGCACGGAATGTAGCTTTACTTGCCTGTGAATCATTTGAAGATGTACAATTAACTCTTGAATATGCGAAGAATCATCTCGGAGAGATTCTTTCTGCATTTGAAATGATGGATGAGAATATACTGAATGCTTTGTCCAAGAGTGAAAAGAAAGTTCCCATTGTGCGCGGTGATGGCCAGAACTATCCGTTTCTTCTCCTTATAGAAACGCAAGGTAAGCCATGTAACTTAATAAATTTGCTTTTAATAAGGAAACTGAAATTGATGTGCACTTTGAGGTTCTACAACCGAACATGATATGGCAAAGTTTGAGAACTTCCTAGCATTTGGTATAGAGCAGGGAAATATTGTGGATGGAGTGGTTGCTCAGAGCGGCAAACAAAGTCTTGATATGTGGGAACTAAGAGAGAGTTGCAATCCTGTAATGGGATCAATGGGATACACATACAAATATGATGTTTCACTACCAATCAAAAAATATTACGATATTGTTGGGACTATGAAAGAAAGGCTATCTTCGAGACCAGATGCGATAGTCACTTCATGGGGTCATGTAAGTAAATTATACACGGGTTTTATCCTTTGAACTTGCTGACAACACTCTAAAAAAAGGTTATTGACGGCAATTTGCACCTAAATATAACGACGTCCGGAAAAAGCTCAAAGGATCAGGAACTGCTGTCCCTGATTGAACCATTTTTGTTTGAGGAAGTCATTAAGATGAATGGGTCAATGTAAGGTTGCCTTTTTAATTCGTTTATGCCTATAACTGTTTCTTTATTGCTTATCCTTCTCGACGAAACAACCATCAGTTCTGCAGAACACGGGATTGGAGTGTGCAAACGAGAGTATCTCCCTCTTCAAAAGGAAAAGGCGGTCGTTGATCTTATGAGTCTCTTAAAGAGGCAACTTGACCCAAAGAATATTTTAAACCCAGGAAAGTTAATTTGAAGAACACCTATCCAACTTAAGATATTATAGCATTAATATGGTAGACAGATAAGTATCTTCTACAGATGAGTATACGATTACCTTCATTAGATTTCCATAGCGCTGAAACGTGAGCAATTTTGACGCTGTAGACTTAACGATCTTGCCTGAGATATCCTACGCGATGAAACCCAGTTCAATATGTCGGTACCAAATATTTTGTTTCTTCGCTCTCTCCTGTAGTCTACCTACGAAATATAGAATATTGAACAGCACACTACATGAAGTATACGTATCAACGGTTATCCTAACATTTTAGCTATCATTTCTTGGAGCTATTGTTATTTTGTTCCCTGGCTCAATGTGCGAAAGACCCAATTGTTGAAGCATATTTTTCCTTCGTTCTTCTTCCTTTGCCTGTAATTCCTGTATCCTTGCAGCTTTCTTTTCTTTGAATTTGGCTTTCAACATCTTTTCTTTATTCAATGCAGCTTTGAAATCATCACCTCCTCCATATATATCCCTATCTGAAATTTCTGGTCCCACGGTGTCACTTTCTTTTTGTTTGAAAGCTGCATGCTGTTTGAATGATTGTTCACGTTTTAATTCTATCTCCCGCTCACGTCCGTACTTCTTTTCACCAAAACCCAATTCTTCTTGTACGACTTTAACTCTATCTTTCAATTGTTTGTTTGCCATCTTTTTACGTATCTTCTGGCGAAGCCGTTCCTCTTCATTATCCTCTTCTCTCTCAAGACTCTTTTTTTGTTCAATGACTCTGCATTGAGTGCCTGGCAAATTCAATTCCATAGGAGTTCGTGAAGATTTTTTTTCACTCCATTCAGTTTGTTTCTTCACCCCTTCCCGAACCATTGTAAGAGTTTTGCGCTCTGTTTCACTTGTTCGAAAGTTCCAAGAATGATTCGTTCGTTTAACTTCATTCAACAACTCATTCGGAAGTTCTGGTAGATAATATACCTCTTCTAATTTCCCATCATTATACAAGCTACAGAAACTTTTAAAATACTTGTGTGTCTCCTCTGATGTGAGGTCTTCAAAAGATGTACCACCTTTTGTCAAGTATATAAATAAGCGCAAGTGATTGTGATATTGAAAATAATCGTTAGAAGGATTGAGCTCATTGACGGGTTTATCTCTTCGAACAGGTCCTAGATCAAAATGACTCAAGCTATGCTCTTTCTTCTCATTTCGTCGATGACGCTTTGAATGCTTTTCTTCACCATCCCTACCCTTTCCACTTTTTCTTTCTTTCCTTTCACGTGACTTTTTCTTTCTATAACGGTGACTATCACGCCTTCTACCACTGTCATCGCCATTGTCAGATGACTCGTATTTCCGTTTTCTTTTAGACTCGTGATGATGACCGTCTCTACGATGATGACGATTAAAGCTGTTGCTGACATCAGATCGGCGGCTAGTAGATTTCCTTTCCCTCTCTTTTCGCTTCCTATCTCCTCTCCGATTCTCCTCGTAATTTGCACGCTCGTCTTCTTCATAACTTTCCCTCTCACGATCGGCTACGTAACGCTTAGCTTCTTTTAGGAGCCGTTCTCGCTCGGATGCTGACATCCTCAGCTCTTTATCGTCCTCGTATTTCTTGACATCATGATTCTTTCGCCGATCGCTGCTTTTGCTCTTCTTTTTCTTAAGATGATTCTTTTCCGAGCCTCCCATATTCGCAAATAATGTACTTCGAAGTAATCAATTTTCAATTCTACCACGATATTTTGTCAATGAATTTACCAATTCTGCAGAATTAAATGCTTGTACCTTGTGCTGATAATTAACCTCAATAATAATAGGCAAGAGGATGTTATGTTACGAGAGATATCAGATATCGTTTATAGTTTATAATAAATAATTATGGAGATGGAGGAGGAGGAGTAACAAAAAAGGTTACTTCGAGCTTCGAGCATGTCATATATCGGTAGTTGTAGTTGTAGCCTTGTAGCCTTGTAGCCAGTAGCCAGTGCATGCGGGTACGAGGCGATAATAAATATAGGCAGCAATGCAGGATTGAATATGATTTAACCCACACATGTACATGGACATGGAACTTTACTTCCTCGCCATTCATCCAGCTTCAAGAAATCTGTGAAAGTAAATTAGGAAAAGAAAACACCTCAAAAACCTCTGGCACCGAACACTATATGCAATGGTTGGGAAAAAGAAAGTCCTTGAATCGACTAAAAAGGTTACCAAGGAACCAATAAAGAATGTAACTGATAACAGTGAGGGATGGAGCAAAAGCAAGAAGAAACGTATGAGGAAGATTCTTGCTCGGGAAAAGTGGAAAGCAGCAGGTGGAATCAGTGATGAAAAGCTGAAGCAGACAAGCGAGCCTGACAAAAGACGAAGTAATCCTGAGCGTGTAAAAAAATTAGATATCTCAAAAAAAAAGTTGAAGAATAAAAAATCGCTCTTAAATGAGAGCTCAAAGAATACACTCATTGAGTCGTTCAAGAGTCGTCTAAGCGGTAGTCGATTTCGTGAGTTAAATGAGCTTCTATATACAACTGACAGTAAAACAGCGTTAGAAAAATTTTCATCTGAACCTGATTTGTTCGAGCAATACCATGAAGGATTTCGAAACCAAATTCAGTCTTGGCCAGTGAACCCTGTGGATGTCATTAGCAAATGGCTTTTGCGTTTCCAAAAATCAAGAAAACGACAAGTAATTGTGGCTGATTTTGGATGTGGCGATGCGAACTTGGCGAAAGAATTAATCAGCCACAATGACGAAAACAATACAAAATTTGAAGTTCATTCATTTGATTTAGTTGCACCGTCAAATGAGAATAGTCAACTAGTAACACCTTGTGATATGGCCAACGTGCCACTCGATAGTGATAGTGTGCATGTGGCAATATTCTGCTTAGCTTTGATGGGGACAAACATAGCAGACTTCATTCGCGAAGCTCATCGAGTTTTGCAAAAGGATGGAATACTCAAAATTGCCGAGGTGCGGAGTCGATTCGAGTCTAAAGAATATGGAAGGAAGAGTGAAAATAATACCTCGCTATTGGAAGAATTTAAAACAGTAATGGGCAAGCTGGGATTCGAGTTGAAGGCCTTTGACAACAAAAGCAACAAGTTATTTTTCCTCATGGAATTTAGAAAGATAGGCATTGTCCCAGATTCTACAGTGACGTTTACTGCGAAAGCATGCATTTACAAACGGAGATGATGGGCGAACGATAATGTGAAAAACTATTTTATACTAGAGTCATGCCGTTTCGAAAAATTTAGAGATAAGTTTAGGTTAAGCATTTCCAGTACGACTTTTCTTTAAAGGACGGCCTCTTCAACGTTGGATACAAAACAATCCGTCAAAGATAGGAGAAAAGTAAATAATAAAGTACACATTGTGAAGGTCAAAGACAACATTTCACAATAGTCTTGATCTCAACAAATGATAAATCCGATTCCAGATCCTGTGCATCAAGATTCCGCTCAGAGGAGTCACTCACTCTATCATGTGTGTGCTTAAATTGTATGCAATAGACTTCATCAAATAAATGATTCCTGAAGCATAGTCGTACCAGTTACTCAATGAAAAGTCAACTTTGTGAATTGTTTTTTGGTGATCATGAATGAAGATACAGTAGAGGATATGTAATGTTAAGTAAGGGCCGTAAATATTGCGCTATATTATCCCAATACGTGCATTTCTAATTAAGTTTTCGAAAAATCGAGGTCACATCAAATTAGACCGTCTTATAAATCAACATGCACGAGGACAGAGGAGCGGTCGGGCAATTTTGCTTCGGTTAGAACACCCTAAGCGAGAGATATTAACTTATCGACACGATAAGTATTTACATGAATATATTTATCTCCGTTTCTACTGATGCTGAATGACGCGCGCTGTTGCCTGTTGCAATACACTGTAATCCAGTGGAATGTAAAAATTGAAAAGTTTAAAACTTTAGCCCAATAACGTTAAACAAGCATCTGGAACCAACTCAGCAATACTTTCAACGTGTTCAAGTGTAATTTTCGAATACGAAAAATCTTAAAACAACTACACTACACATTACGTACACTAGAATTCTTTTCTCAAGTTCTTAATACCATTGTTTTTCCTTCACTTTACATGTTGATAGGGTGAATGTGGACATAAAAATTGTTTCGATTGTTATGAGACCGTTGACAGCCGACCAGTTACGGCTTTGGAAGATTGCTGCTGGTATAGTGGTCGTTGGAACCGGGGTGAAGGTATGATTCTTTTCAATTTCAACAAATACATGGAAAACTACACTTTTTTGGAATGTGGGGTATTATCTTTGTAACTTAGATTTTGATATTAAACGATTTTGATCCTTTGACTAGGCTGTGTATTATAAGTTTACTAGAGAACTTATTGTTGACGCAATCAAGAAAAACGATGCAGAAGCCGCTGCACATTTGCACGATTCGCGGCAATTCGCGAAATGGGCAGCGAAGGATCGAAAAGAAAAGGCACCGGCCCTGACAGCTGAACAAAGTAGAGATCTACGTAACTATGTATTACGTGAAAGAAAAGACCGAGAGAACGCTATGTTTGCAAACGATAGTTGAGTCTTTGTACTTGAATGAGTGCTGCACTGAACACCGAACATTTCTCTTTCAACGTCACTATCAGTTCCTGCGTAAAATGGTACCGTTTTTTAATAATCGCGAGATTTTGTATGCAGTTTATTTTTTTACCGGCTGTAAGCGAAACGTGGACGCGTGGTTTTGTTAATGTTGAAAACTAGCTGAATGCATATGTTTCATAATTGTATCACTTTCATAATCACAAAAAATTTGACAAATTTATGGACACGATAGGAATGAGGAAGCATTGATGTTACCATTTGTACGTTTCTCGTGTAGAAAATAAGGTGGTATTAAATAGTAGCATGATTTGTTGAATGTGTGCTTCAAATGTCGTATGCCACTTACACTCTTGGCACAGTTCGACGTAATGTTTATAGGTATTACGTAAAATCAAGGATTGGATCCTGCATAAAAGACATTACCTCTATACGATACGAAATGGAACGAAAACTCTATGAATACACGCGAGCAGGGCGAGTTTCTAGAAATCCGCCACAAGTCAATTTAGAGCAGAATTTGAGCGAAATGTAAACTTACATAATGTACATGTATTGATCAAAGTTGGTCTGATTGTCTTCATCGCGAGCTATACCGTTTGATTTGCCGGCATCAATTGGCATTGACGTTTAACAAAATCAAGTTATTTCGTTGGTGGAGGACTGGAATGACATTTGTTCTCCGTCGACACATTTCCCACCCAGCGTACAGGACACATGATGCACATCATCTAACCAGCCTCAATACACTTCTTTCAAGCAAGCGTATACAATTCTCTTTTGCATAAACAGAGAAGAAAGGAAGAGGGCTGTCAAGAAAAAGACAGAAAGAAGATTAGTTTTCGAATTCCGTGAAATTCGCTTTCCTTTGTGGACTGAGGAAACTTTCAGAATTGATAGCAAATCTTCCCATTTCCTTAAACTTCGCATCAGTCGTGATCTATGGGTAGCGCAGCACCACGTGGAAGTTTTTCATGCACATGCACACGTTCAAACAACAACTTCGAGAATCTTTCCCCAGCACGTTCCGCCAAAGTTGTACTCGAACTGCAAGCAGATTACAATTGAACCTTGCACGTTCCGCCAAAGACACGCGTGGTCTGCAAAAAAGTTTTCTACCAACTACCTTACAAATTTAAAAAGTGACAGAAAAATGTCGCCAAGACAAGAACCATCCATCTTAAGTTCCGACAAAGAAATGACGACAGACACAGTACGCGTCGATCCCAAAATTGTGGATTTGCTTCTTAGCCATACCAATCGTCCATTCACTTCACTTGAGTTTTTTCCGCCAAAGACGCCTGCTGGAGTGACGAACTTAAAGGCCCGGTTGCAACGTTTTAAGGACAATGTGCAGCCTTTGTTTTCCGATTTTACATGGGGTGCAGGTGGTAGCACCTCTGACACTACGCTCGATATCGCATTGGCGGCACACAAGATGGGTCATGTGTCTAATATGCATCTTACGTGTACAAATGCTTCGCTCGAGAGTATCCTTGAAGGGTTGAAAACGGCTTATGATGGCGGTATTCGTAACATTGTGGCGTTGAGGGGTGATCCACCGAAAGGTCAGGAAGAGTGGACTGCGAGTGATGGTGGACTCACTTGTGCATTAGACTTGGTCAAGCTCATTCGTGAACATTACAATGATGAATTCTGTATCTCTGTAAGTGGCTACCCAGAAGGGCACCCCAACGCAATTGTAAAGTTAGAAGATGGTTTCGATATCGAGAATGGACTTACACCTACTGAGAAGTTACGTCTGAGCAAAAACCAAAAAGGTGAGTGGGGCTAAGGTTGATTCGAAATGATTTTTCTTTTTTTTTCTCACCATTTCGCTTTTTACGACTTGATGCGATGGTAGGCGAATATTTTGTATGTAAGGATGACGATTACAAGAAAGAAATGGCGTACTTAAAGTCAAAGATTGATGCCGGTGCCGATTACATCATCACTCAGATGTTTTTTGATGCATCCGTCTTCAAGCAGTTCGTGTCTGACTGCCGATCGTACGGTATCAATTGTCCAATTGTTCCTGGAATCATGTGCATTAGTTCATATGGAGGATTCGTAAGAATGACAGATTTTTGTAAGACGCGTGTACCTGACGATCTTGCTACAAGGATAAATTTAGTGAAGGACGACGCGGATGCTGTTAAGCAACTCGGAATTGATTTCGGTGTCGAAATGGTGACGGAACTTCTCAATGAAGAGTCTACTGGAGCTGGTTTGCACTTTTACACACTCAATCAAGAATTTTGCACAAATTCTATTCTCGACATCATAAAAGATCGGATGGGAGTATCTCTGGGAGAGAATGTAGAGACTATTTTTGGTTTGGATGGTAGAATTACTGAAAAGCGTGAATGTACAGATGAGGCTGTCGCAGTTGAAATCCAAGGTTGGACTCTGGCTGGAGGTCAGAAAGTGATGGCCTATTTAAATCGTGCCAGCTACAAAAAGTATGCGAAGGTGGATGACGTGGGGACAATTTACGGCCTTCGAGGAAAATTAAATGAGAAGCGACAGGAAGGCGCAATTGCAGCAGAGATCCAGGGTTGGACTCTTGCTGGGGGGCAAAAAGTCATGGCGTATTTGAACCGTGACAGTTATACAAAGATTAATGATTCAGTGAGTACAATCTTTGGTCTTAATGGAAAAATTTTAGAACACAGAAGTAAGGGAGCCGTCGTGGCTGAATTGCAGGGTTGGAAATTAGCTGGTGATCAGAAAGTCATTGCATACCTGAACAGTTCAAGTATCAATCAATAAAACGCTAGATCTAACATTTTTGACTTTTTAAACTTACACATTTTTTGATGTACACTGCTCACGTAGGAGAGCAAGCCTTATTCTCATACATTGTACACACGCACACATAATTTTCCTGGATCCTGTGACCAAGCAACATCTTATTCAACAATCTCGAGAATTGAATCTTCAACTAAAGTGCTGCATCGATGTGATAACGAGAGAAGGTAAGGTCAATCGTGGTTGCGGGTATCCACCCAACGCACCGAAAAAAGCCATTCGTATGACACCATTTTACGGCTGTCATGATCATACACTGCGTATATAGCATATCAGAGAAGTTTTCACATTTACCACATAATACGGAAGGATTTGATTGAATTAACCAATCACAGACTCTTGAACATAAATTGACAATTATTGACAGCACAGAATGCAATTAAATATTTTATTCATGATGAATTTATGCCAGGGTTTTCGCCTATAACATAAAGTTCAAAAAAAAAGTTACTAATGCATTGTGTGGAAGCTCGGTACTACGTAACTGAGTCGAATTTCCCGTCGCCACCACGATCAACGTATATCAGAGCATGCTTTCAAGTTTCGTTGCGAAGCCTGCTCCTCTCGTTTAGTAAGGATTCGAATTTTTCTTCCTCCCTATATCAATCCACGCAATCTCTCTATATTTTCGACTTCATTTTTATATTATCCATGAACTAAGTATACTAGCCTCGAAGGAAACGCAACAATTTTTGATGAAGCAGGATTTTGAAAATAAGCAAGTTAACTCTAGATATATATTTATGTCCGTACTCTTATATAAAAATGTTTACTTTTATTTTCTTACTTCATCATTGATTAAAGTAAATTCAATTAGAATAAACAAGAGTGTCAATTTCTATTATTTAAGAAGGTTGTTAGTTAAGCTCTTAGCTCGATTCAATATATTATTATCTAATCCACAAGCTTACCTGATAGGAAAGATTCTCTCTCAGATCCTGCATACATAGAACAATAAAGAAGTAACAATTAAATTGTCATTAAAGTCAGATGAAACTAACGTTGTCTCAGACTATACCCTTACCTGTCGAAGACAAAGTTGAAAGATCTTCAACCGCACTCAAAGGTCCTTGTTCGAAGCGAAGCTTCTCCTGCACCTTTTTTGGAAATAAAGGAGTAAACAATTTCGCTATCGCTCCCAGTAAAGTGGGGAGGTTTAGTAGGAGAGTCGGGCCAGATAATGCAGGGTACTACACAAATCATTTCATGTTTAGATAGGGTTCTTCTATTATGTCGCCTAAAATTAGAGATACTCACCAGTTCTGTAGCTTGTTTGCTACTTGCACTTAAAGCTTTTCTGAACGTAGCATCTCCTGTAAGACTTATTCCTTTCAAATCATTTGCTGTTATTACCCTAATAAAGTTGTCTGTTGAACGACTTCTTTCCAATGAAACGATATTTAACACTTCTTTGCAATAAATGAAGAACTCAGTCATTTGCTCAACGGTAACTAAAAAGCAGTCCTTTTTACGTGAATATCATGTTGTAGATGATTTCTTAATATTTAAATAAATCCAAACTCACCTTTCGACATGAGTTCCTTGTCGTTAATCTTTGCTGCTCTAATGCAATATAAAAAGTCACCTTTATTACTTGTAGTTGTCAGAACTTGTGAAGGTGTGATATACTGATTGATAACAGAAGAGTACGGGGCTGCATCGCGAACTGGTCCGTTGTCCCATTTTTCGCCGGCTTGGGCCTCTTCCACAGCCTTCTTTGCAGCCTCGCAAATGGCTTTGTTGTTCTCTCGCCACTGTAAATTTTTTGCGATCTTCTCAGAAATGAGCGCGACATCATCTTCATACTCTACGCAGTATCGCAGCAAAGTCAAATCATCGTCCAAATCACAAGACTTCTTGAGCTCGTCAATAGTCTCCTTATGCTTTCCAAGAAGATCTGACACTTTCGGCTGCGTGAAAGCGTTGGCTACCCTGAAGATTCCGGAAAAGAAAACCGTTACGACAACGGTATTCAACTTCATTTTTCCCTGTACTTGTTGTTTATTGATAACCTCTTCGTCGGCTTGTTACTCGTCGCAAGTGAAAACGGGAAATCCAATGGATGCACGACGGTACAAAAATCATACCCATATCCATATCCAAAAAGTGCCATGACGTCCGAACATGTCAGTGAGTTCTGATCGAAGTTCAAGCAGAACGATTTACGAATTTTGCGCCTCCATCTCCATAGCTTTCTCCATCTCCAAATTTTCGTCCGCCCCATCCCTCTTTCATCTTT
>Ga0213867_1001099_pt1 | contig 12057 bp, 8 predicted proteins | sample PICome_12_FD_160120 | JGI IMG/M metagenome (GOLD analysis project Ga0213867, IMG submission 160120) | Coastal seawater microbial communities near Pivers Island, North Carolina, United States - PICO540 | ecosystem: Environmental > Aquatic > Marine > Coastal | place: USA: North Carolina | collected... | reverse complement strand
ATCTCGCATCGTATATATTGTATTGTATCAAACACCTCCGCCTCCTGCTCTATTTCTATCTACACAATTCTTTGGTGGTTTACTACGGGTGGGGGGATATGCACTTGTAAACTTATATCTTATTGTTGCTATTATTATTAAATGGTCCATCAGGCACAATAACACCATCGTTGTATATAAACATATGTTAGAGTTTACCGGTACAAATACGAAAACATTCCACAGGAGCAATCATAATCATAATCATCATCCTGTTCAAGAACGAGAAAAAGTAATTGAAATGAATACTCCAAAGCGTAAAGAAAGAGAAGGAAACTATTCCCTCCCTCCTCAACTTGTCTCCTCACCGGATGGAACGCTTACGACTATCGTTTCGAACTGTAAGAAAAAGACGTACGGTGAAACGTATGCGTGTGGAGATGGTTTATTTTCGAGTTTTGTCTCGATGATGTGTCATGCCCAACAAGATGGTGTACAGGATAAATTTAACGAAATCGGGGAAGGGGAGGTGCAGACTTTTGCAACGCCGAAGCCGTCAAAGGGAGCTTCGAAGAAACCGCTGCAGCGACAGTGCAGTGAAACATTACCAGATCAGGTTTATCCTGGTATTATGTGGGAGGGAAAACCTGTTGTTATGGCATCTCCTGGTGCTGAGTCAAGTCCGATGCCTCAGACAAGACACAGCGATTACATTCCTACTACACCATCATTTCAAAAAAGTATGTATTCTTATAGCTTTGCCTCGAGCAAAGATGATGTAAACAATCCAAAGATATTAAAGGGTATCGAGAGTTTCATGGATAAGATGGGATGTACTGTGGACGACGAATTTGAAGTAGTTGAGGACGACACGGAATTACACTCCAAGCCACCCGTCGATTTCATTGAAATAAACGAAGAAAAGCAGCTGATGGAACTTAATAATAGTTTTGATAGTGGCTTGACGGATAGAAGTTACTTAACTGATATACCCTTAGCACCACCACCCCCGCTGTTGAAATCAAAAGGAGTGTTCGAAATGTTTCTGGATGCGTTTGGAGGAGATGGAGGACTTTGCAATCAGAACATCCCAGATGAACGTGAAGACGATATAATAGACACTTGATATCGCTCGCACATTTGTTTGTGTCAATTTGCTAGACGATTAATTAGCAAATGATCAGACCGCTGCACCTGCGTTGATAACAATGTGTGGCTACAAAGCTTACACTGGTGTTTGTTTCAGCTTGTATTGTGGGTACCTGCGTAATTCATTTCATTCATACATGATAGAGCCTCCTTTAGATAAAGTTTATAAGAAATTTTGTCAGAAGGAAATTGTTTTATATGTACTCCCATCTTGTCTCATCTCATACATGACAGAGCCTTCTTTAGATGAAACTTATTGAGAGATCTATTCTTTGCGAAACTCTTTTATTCCCATTCTGTCTCACCTCATATACAATTTGAACCTAACAGCTGCGAGATTTGAAAGGTTTTCCTATTTTACATGTTATGATTGTTCATACCCTGCCTTTTCTTCTATTTGTATTGCTTTAGAATAACAAAGAAATAAATCTGTAGCATAGTGATTATTTCTATTGCGAATTATGAGAATCCTGTTTGATTGCGATTGCGATGTATTTGCCGGTACTCTAGTTCAGCATACACTATTGGTCCACCACCTTGATTTGACCAAAGATCAATAGCAAACCCACTCAAGCACTCCTCAACAAGCGTCAGGACTACCCTCGCAATAAGAGTACCAATCTGGATTTTTAACACGTCACCACCGAGCAATCTTTCATGCCATTTGTCAAGAAATGTTAAAGAATCAGCTATATCTTTTGCTGTAGCAGCAACAGCATCGTCAAAATTTCCTGACGTTGCTCTTTTCTTAGGAGTGCGAGACATTCCGGCGTTCAAGTTTCGTATCATATCTGCCTCAGTTATAGGATTGAAGCTGAGCGAAAGATAGTGTCCAAGCATTTGTATACGTATTCCTGAACAAAAGTCAGACATTATCGACGTGATCAAAGATATTATATTACTGAGGAGGGCTCTTTGCCACGCTATCGGAAAAATTTTCAAGAGCGGAGCACTAATTTGGCAATGAGAAATCAAGGTTTCTACAAGAGCAGCACGTTGAAGAAATTCCACGTCACTCATCCCTTCTGCCCGCCTTTTGGCAGCTCCTCGTTTCAAAGCTTTTTGAATTGCCTCCATTGCATAATTGTCATCGTTGGAAAACTTACCGATAGGTGGTAAGTCTGGAGCAGTTCCGAGAAATAGGCGAATATCAGCATGACCCATGATGTTCAATCCATGAATGCCGCTAATACTTCTTGCAAGCACTTCCATAACTGATTGGCACACAGCGGAGTATGCAGCAGTTTCGACTGTTTCGCCAAGCTTTTCACCAAGAGTCGTTCCACCACCTAACAGAGTCTTTCGAAGAAGCCAATTGCCCGGTACTTGATTTTGCGCGTTGTTCGATTGATTTCCTCTCTTAACACTACTTGTGTAAAATTCGTCATGAATCAATTCATCATCGTCTTCGTCATCAGCAACATAAGACCATAGTTGGGTGTGGTTGAGGAAAACGAGGCGGCTACTGAACTCCAAATCTCTAATATATTCTTCCACTATATCATCTGATGGAAAATTAAATTCGCGGGAAATAGAGTTGGCTTTCACGGATTCGGATGAGTAATTGAAAAGAGGGTTGGGTCGTTGTTGAAGCTTATCCTTCTCGCATTGCAACTTAGTTAAGGTCTCCTGACCTTCTGTTATCAATCGATCGATTTCCTGTATCCGGCGCTCTTCTATTGTCTTATGATCAATCTTTTTCCATTTTTCATCTATTGCTTCAGAAATATTTGAACCCTCTCCTTCTATTTCTCGAGCATTATCTTGTTGTCCTTGTCTATCACGACTTCTTTTTCTCCTCGCTTCTCGCCGTATTTTACGCCCCCGTGCTACCCTTGTCCAAAATCCTTTCTTCCGTGAATTTTCCACGATCAAACTAGCTCTAGCTGCTGCTGCACGTGCAGTTTCTATTGCTTCTATTCGTTTTCTAACAGACTCCAATTCGTCCTCACCTAACTTGGGTAAAAGTTCATCTTGACCATTACTTAATTCTATTCGACCCTTTCCACTTAAGAGACCATGCATTCCTGTTGCACGGGCGAATGCTTTCCTAAACACTCGGGAATGTTTAGATATACGAAGCGACTCGTATTTCGAGCTCAATCCCAGCGATGCGAATTTATCGATCATATGCCACTATGTATTGAAATTCCTAGAAGTTGAGTATTGAAAACGAAAACATCAATTTCTTGATATTTTGATGATACATACCATCCCAGACGAAGTATATGTTGTTTCTACCGAACGTTGTGATTCAATATGCGTCGTTGAAGGTGTCATCACATCTTTTTGAGCTTTATTGTTGTTACTAACAACGTAGGAAGTCAGTAATCGTCCGTCGTGATCGAAACCGTCTTCGATATTTTCCGATCCGTATTCATAATCACTATTTTCAACTTCATCTTCATACTCATAAGATACATCATACACGTCACGATCATAATCCGAATCACCGTCACGGAATCTGCCACCCTTCTCTTCCATCGAAATTGAATTTCTTAGACCCCTATCACTATCAACAACACTTTTGCCTTCTTGTAAATCATCAGACGCTTCAGTAGATCGATCCTTAACCGCCAACGAACCTCCCCCTGCTCTCTTCAGTAAATTTGATGCAGTTGCAGATTTTTTATCAGCACGAAAAGGCGAAGAATAGGAATTATTAATACTTGCATCTGAGGTAACGTCTTTAGTTGCAGCCCTTATTTTTGCCTCTTCGTTAATTTTGAGAATATTCAGGAACGTAAACCTTGCATCACCAGACTTTGCTTGAGCATGCAAAACCGTTCCAAAGAATATTGTAATTATTATTGTTCGCAATCGGTCCATATTTTATTAATTTCGATACCTCGATGATTCCGTTGATACGCTTTGAATCGCTATATACAAATACAAATATATTCGAGGAAATAGCAATTTATTTCAAGGAATGATTCTTAATAAAATATGGTTCTGTTTAAATGATAAAACGTTCGAGTCTCTCGAGAGAAATGAGAAGCATTTGTCAGTCGAATGTCAAGTGATAAATATCTGTATAGCAACAAGTCAATATACTTCCTTTCACTTTTCTTCCACCACCGTCGGTTCAACCATCGCTTTTTTTACTCAAGCACAGCGACATCCAACGTCAGACTTCACTTGAGTGTTGAGTGAAGCACTTCATACTTTCACACTTCACACACACACAAGCACGTGTGTCGCTGGCGTGTTTCTAGGAAGGCTATTTTTGTTATCATACGTTGATAATACAAAAATGATGAAAACAGGCTATTTTGAATTTTCTCAACGCACATTCAAAATAGCAGCAAAAGAGACACGGGTGTTGCGGGAAATGGTTCCCGTCCCATACTGTCATGACATCATCAAGGTGTTGAAATGTGAGAACTACACTCTTAGCATCATTACAGATTTCCCTACTTTTGCAAACTAGAACATAGCGTCACGTCACTAAACATGAAGATATTCCTTACAGCTGCCGTGCTGTTTCTAACCGAAACGCAGTACTCCTGTGCGGCGAAGGCCCGTGATTATTTAAACCGAGTTAAGGGTAAGGATGAGATCCAATCTTCTTTGGGAGAATCCGTCGTTAAGGAGACGAAGAGGCATGTATCGGATCCAGACAATCGAGTCGTCATTGAGACGTATTTAGATCAGATCTTAGATCACTTTGATGCGAAAGGTGGTAGGGAGGATACGTTCTTGCAAAGATATTTTTACAGTGATGATTTTGTGAGTAAAGATCCCGAATATTCAGGCAAGACTTATGCGTTCTTATGCGTTGGTGGGGAGGGTCCTGACTTAGATTTTGGAGTGTTGATCAATTCAGTTCATTGCAGTGGAGATATGATTGAGACTGCTCAAGCTATGCATGACCAAGGTCATTCCGTTCACCTATTTGCTTTAGAACACCGATATTATGGATATTCGTATCCCGATTTTCAAACCGGATCTGCTGTTTCGAACGAGAATCTTACCTATTTATCTTCGAAACAAGCTCTAGCTGATATCGCTCACTTTATTTCTTACATGAATGGAGAGATTAAGGATGAAGTTACACAACAAGCCAGGAGCCTGAAACATTTTTTGGAACCTTTTGGACACCAAGATGGTCATAATGGGGTTGATAGATGGATTACGTTTGGTGGATCTTATCCCGGAATGTTATCTGCTTGGGCTCGTTTGAAGTACCCTCATCTTATTTTTGCTGCCGTTAGTAACTCAGCTCCCGTTCAACCGAAACTTGATTTTGCGGGTTATTACTCGGTTGTTCAGAATGATTTAAAATACAAAGAAATTGGAGGAAGCGACGACTGCTTGGCGTTTATTAAGGAAGGCCATGAAGATATTAAAGAAGCTCTTTTTGGCGATGGAAGTGTTGCAGAAGCTCGTTCGAGACTTGCCAGTATGTTCAATATTTGTGACGAGAAGGCACTCGAAGATGATATGAACGCCCGTATATTTGCAGGAGATGGAGTTATCGACATACCGGCTCAAGAAAATGATCCATCTTGTACTGAATCCTTGTGCGATATTGAAAAAATTTGCGATCACATTACTCGTAGTGAATACGTCGAGCCTGTTGATGTGCTGGCGGATATATCAAATAAGCAACGACGTGGCGAGTGCTTAGTAGTCGACTGGAACGGGACGTTACAGTATTTGGCTTCTCCTGCGGCTCGGTTCGAAGGAATAAGGAGTTGGTTGTGGCAAACCTGCACTGAATTTGGCTTTTACCAAACCTGTGAAAGTGTAGAAGATTGCCCATTTACTCCAGTTCATGTCGTTTCACAAGACCTTCAGATTTGCGAAGTCGCTTTCGGAATATCGGCAGACCGCGTGAAGGAGAATGTTCAAAATACAATAGAATATTATGGAGGTCGAGACTTGGAAACCTCTCGTATCCTTTTTGTGAATGGTGATGTTGATCCTTGGACAGCCGAAGCTATTACAAGTGACAAGCATTTTCCTACGCTTTGGGTACCAGAAGCGAGTCACCACTTTTGGACTCATGTTCCGAAAAGTAGTGACTCTATATGGGTGGTCGCAGCAAGGGAATTGATACAGGTACAAATTCAGTCTTGGTTAGATGAAGAAAGCCAATAAATTTTCGAAAGGTGCGGACACTCTCGTTCCTTTCCCATTCGTGCGGGATTTTAAATTAATTTACTACATTTTTGAATTCGCTTTTGTTTCATTTCCATGTTCAAGCTCCACTTCTACGATTCTACTTTAATGAATGACATCCTCCTCTTGATTCACTTGACCTTGAGGACCATTTTCAACAGTCCAATAAAACGGATCTTCGCCATGGAACGATTTCTGTCAAAAATGGTACTCTGTTCGAGAATAATTTCAATAAGGATATGATGGACTTATTATCGTTCATTTTATGCTAAAGATTTTTTACTCTACTGAACTATTTATCCATTTACATGTATTTAATACATGTTTTCATGTAACCGGTAGTTGTCGCTAGAAATTCGGCAACACAACTTGCATGTTAATCGTGAAAACGTTTTCCGAATGGAAAAATAATCAAAAGTATTGATCGAATGGTGCATCCAAAAAACTAGATTCTGGGAAAGCGTGCGATATTAGAATCATCATCATCATCATCCCAAGAAATCGATATTCAAATTAGAGAGAGAAAAAAAAATTCCGTATCTTTTCGGAGCCGAAGCCGAGTAGAGTCTGCCCTGTTAGACGGAGTTGTCGCGAATAAATATATATAAAACGTTATATTCCTGCAAATTTCGCCAAAATCACTATTCGTTGATACGAAAAAGCATCACCTCCAAATCCCAACCGGAACAAGCTTCCCCCTTCACAAATTTCAACCCCAAACAATCCCATGTCATCCAATATTCAAGTCCTCGTCCGCATTCGACCACTAAACGAGAAAGAACTCACCTCCAAAGGTTCTCTCGGTCGTACGAATGTCGTATCCGTCATACCGCCGGGTGGCAACAGCATTACGGTTGTCAACGATGCCCTCATTGAGAACGTTGGAATTGCCGGAGGGAAGTGGCGTCGTAATACGGAACGCTCGCGTGACGTGAATATTCAATCGAAAGAGATGGCACGAAGGAAGTTGTTGGATCAGTCGTCGGGTATGTTGGATTCGAATGTGTCGGCTCTTGACAGTTCCATCGTTGGGCATGCTTCTGCGAGTAATAAAACGTTTGATTTTGATACGGTGCTGCCTCCTTCGAGTACGCAGGCTGATGTGTATGAGAAAGTTAAGAATATTATTGATGGATGTTTACAGGGGTACAATGGAACGGTAAAGTTTTTAATTAGTTGTTTTGTTTTGGTATACTTAAAAATTTATTTGCTTATTGTTTCGTTTTGTGTTTCAAATCAATTTTTCAAACACTAGATAATAGCATATGGACAAACTGGGAGTGGAAAGACGCATACTATGTTTGGGGATGGGAAAATTCGTGCAGATCCGGGGCTCGTGCAACGATCATTAAAAGATTTGTTCAATGGAATTGCTGTGTCAGAAGCAACCGCTGCACAGTGTGTTGGCAATGACTTTACACGAACAACGATGAAGGCTTCCTTCTTCGAGATATTTAATGAGCGTGTGCACGATTTACTCTCAGAGGGATCGTTAGAGGATTCTTTACCCGTACGAGAGGATGCCACCAAAGGTGTTTATGTTGACGGTCTAACTGAAATTGAGTGTAAATCTACTCGGGATGCAGAAGAAATTTTACTTCGAGGCATGGGAAACAGGCATGTCGCAGCTACTGCAATGAATCGATGCTCTTCACGTTCACATGCAGTTTTCGTGTTGGTCATGAAGACAGAGAGTAAATGTGACGGCTTGCTGAAAGTTCGTCGATCGAAATTTACATTAGTGGACTTGGCTGGTTCCGGTAAGTTTGTTGATTTTTACTCGTAGTATTTTTTCTAGACTTTCGTTTTTTACTTTCATTCTCATTGTTTTTTAGAACGGCAAAAATTAACTGATGCTGCAGGAGAAAGACTCAAGGAGGCATCAATGATAAATAAGTCACTTACATGCTTGGGTCATGTTATTAACGCACTATCCGATATCGAGAAGGGCAAACAAAGACATGTCCATTATCGTGACTCAAAGTTAACATTTCTACTGAGCGATTCGATAGGTGGTAATTCGAGAACATGCCTTGTTGCAACTGTATCACCATCAGCTAAATCTCTTTGTGAGACGATGTCAACGCTCAAATTTGCACAAAGAGCAAAGCTTATCCGAAACGATGCTCAGGTCAATGAGGATACCGGTGGAACCATAGCTGCTTTACAGGCTGAAATTGAACGTCTTCGTGCTGGGCAAGTATCACACACTCAAGCGACATCTAATCTTAGCTCATCTTGTAATGATAAAGAGTTAAGTAATGGTCATTATGTTAAACTGACTGAGGCTCTTGGCACGCAAACGAAAGTTATCAAAAGTCTAAAGCGGAAGCTTCAAGAGGAACAAATGGTTAGAAAGTTTAAACAGGCCCGTATTGAGAATTTTCAGAAGAAAAGACCATCTCGGGACGAGGAAATTGAATTACTTTGTCAGGAAATTGATTCACTTAGACGGCAGGTGGATCTTCCATCGACTGAAGCGATCGAATGGAAAGCAGCGTACGCAAAAAATATTGACAAAACAACTACAAACCCGCCAAAATTATATGATCCTCCTGCCGAGGACGGCAATTTAATAAAGAAGTTGAAACGAAAGGTAGAAAAGTTAGAAAAAGAAAATATTGCGCTTGAACAAGCAACAGAAGAGTTGCGAAATGCTGCCAATGATGCGCTTGATGAACTTGATAAGCAGAGTAACGAGCTTCAATCTGTTATTGACGAGAAGACAAGTAAGATAGATCAATTACATGCGAAGCTGCAAAACGCTCTTCATCAAAACGAAATAGATGGAAATCGAATAGAAGTTTCTGAAAAGGGGAGAGAAAAATTAAGTATTCAGGTTGAAGATTTGGAGGTTGAACTTGAAAAGGCACTGGAAGAGTTAGAGGTACTGAATAAGGAAAAAGAAATAACTGCTGAAAAAAGCTTGCTAAAAGAAAAGGAGTTAACGGAAATAGTGAAATCTAAAGATAATGCCTCTGCTGATATGAAAACGGCTGAAGCTAAGCTACGTGAAGAAATTGCGCTAAAATCAAAAGATAACATATTATTGTTAGGAAGAGTAAAGGAACTCACTAAGGATTTGAATCGAAAAACAAAAGAGTTAGATCGGTTGGAAAAAAAGTTTGATACGATGAAATCAACACAAGAAGCTGAAATTCTTTTGCTACAAACTGAAGTGAAGAATCTGAGTGGAGAAGTGAAGGAGATTGAAATGGAAAAGGAGACAGTTTTGCGAGATACTGCAGCTAAGTTTAGTGCTGAGATTTCAAATCTAAAGGCTGCGAATTGTCAACTTGAGCAAGATATGTCAAAAATACAGGCTTCTGTCTCTGATGAAGATCCTCGTATTACAGAAATGCAAGCTAAGCTTACAAAAGTTCAAAAAGAACGCGATGAGATTGAATTCGAAAAGGACCTATTGCAGGAAAACCATGATACCCTTACGGATAATATTTATCATTTGACAAAGCAAAATGAAGAGCTTGATGAAGAGAATGCTCACTTCCGGAAAGTCATTGGGATTGAATCTTCTTTCGGTAGTAAAGTAGATCATCCAAATATTGAGACCACTCTGAGTGACGAAATCGAAGAAGAGATTGCAGACAAAGATTCTGAATTCACCGTTCCATTTGAGCTCGATTCTTCTCCAATTTTGAAGCAATCAAAAGCGAGCTCTTCGCCCCCGAAAGCGTCCAATTTATCATTAAAAAAGGACAAAAGGTTGGAAAGAAATACAGATCGAGCTACCCCCCTTCCTAGTTCAGAATTATTTACATCGATAAAAGAAGAACATTCGGCAAATAATTCTCTCAAGAAAACAACAGCAAAAAGAACGCCTTTGGCAGAAAAATCTTTGAATTCGAATGATTTTAATACATCAACAAAGAATCCGAGTTCGACTTCAAAGTCTAAATTTCAATTACCCTATATAGTTCAAAGTGCTCTTGAAAAGAGTAAACTGGCGACACCTCCAGATGAAGAAGATGATTCGTTTGATGAAAGTATGTTTCTCCCTAATATGAGTATGGTCGCGAATAAGGAAAACGAAAGGACCCCTATGAAGTCATCCTCGCAATCTAAAAACCTTGCATCATCTTCGAAAAAGAAACAAATATCTTCACAAATTTTTCGTTCTGGTTGGTCTTTCACTATGTAGCTTATTTTGAGAGGATAAGCCCACCTGAACTATAGGTATTACTTATTAACAAATTAATTATGCATTACAAAAATTTTTCGTTCTCAAAATACCCAACTGCTTGTCGATAATATGTCTGACAGACTAAGTGCCATTTTATCATCATAAGTACGAGTAGATGTAATCCGCACAATTTCTACACACCCGAGCTGAGTGCTCGTTTTCGTGAAAACTAATTGCTCGTCGACGTCACTTCTGATAAACTAAGTGCCATGCTATCAAATGATCAGTAGATCTTCAGCATAGATGAAATATTCGTAGACTTGCTTACAAAGATGAAGATGGTGTGTGCTAAGTCGTAAACATTGCATTCACAAGATCATCATGCAAGAGGCGAAAGCGTCATTATTGGTTCATATGACGTTTAATTAGTCAAGGGTGGCATAAATATGCTACAACAAAAACTGTATTCAAACTTTGGATAGACTAAGGTTTCGGAAGACAACAATCGGCGTTGATCTAACCAAGAATTTATGTACATTTACTTCACTACATGACTACCGTTTCGTCTACTAACCTTAATAACCGAAAACGTCATTAAAAGCATTGATAGAACAAAAAATGGAAAGAGGTACGAATATAGCTATTATTCCATATGCCCAGGTCTTCTTAAATACGAGCTTGACACCACTTTCAATGTCAAAGTGATGAGATAAAAACGAAATGCAAGGAAGTAAGAAACCAATAGCCATGACGAGATTACTACCCGTTAGCTCCCAAACGACGTCAACATTATCGACGATACATGCCAAAAATGCTCCACCCCAAAAGATAGCAAGGGTCAGCAACGTTCTTGTGATCGGTTTTGATCGTTCAGCTGGTTGATCTTCTTGACCGCTTTCTACAGTCTCCAAAGAACTTTCCGATAATGTGTCAATAGTTTCGTCTTCCAAAAATGCATTGTTCAAAAGAGGTTCTTTGAAAGACGACTTTCTTTGCCTTTCATGACCTTCATTTTTCGGACTTGACAACTGTGACAACGTACTGTCACAGTCAGCGGATAACATGCGCATGATGATATCACGGCAGGGGATGACCATTATTGGCAATGCGAGCGCTATAGTTGTCGTCAAGCTAACATGAAACCTTTTAGTATACCTGCACAAAAATACTCACAAGTTTAAATCTACTCACCAAGCTTTTCCAAATGTCATCAATTTATCATCATCGTCAAAGTTGAGCAAAATGTTCCCTTCAACTTGGCCTGATTCTACACAGTTACCGTACAATGACCCTGAAACACCAACGGCAATATAGAAGAATGTTGCAAACATGGTTGCAAAACGAATAACGTAACGTATTCTGTCACGGGAAGCATCACATAACTCATTATGAACTGGAAGAACGTTGAAATGACACATGAAAGGCCCACAAAATATTGGAAACGCAGTGAAAAATTCCTTCCAAGAACTAGGCCACAGTTGATCAGACAAGAAACCACTAAAAGATTCGTTCCGTACACTGGCGAAGTCGTCACTGAAGTTGCACTCCATTGATTTATAAATTATGCAAATACCCAAAAAGGCAACATTCGTTACGCCGAACATGGCAACCTTCTCCAGCGCAGTAAGCGTCCGCAACATAGTTAACGGCGTAACAACGGCTAC
>Ga0213867_1001098_pt1 | contig 12057 bp, 10 predicted proteins | sample PICome_12_FD_160120 | JGI IMG/M metagenome (GOLD analysis project Ga0213867, IMG submission 160120) | Coastal seawater microbial communities near Pivers Island, North Carolina, United States - PICO540 | ecosystem: Environmental > Aquatic > Marine > Coastal | place: USA: North Carolina... | reverse complement strand
ACGCGGTAGCGACTTAGGTGCATAAAGGAAGTAATACCCCAAAGCCTAATGGACACCACGGGGCTCAAATCTTTCATTTACTCGATTCCGATTGACACCGATAAGCTTCCACGCGGACGACTACAGATTTAGAGGTCGGTGTCCCACTTTCTTGAGCGAAGGAGTCAATCGGCACCAAGACGTTGGCCTCCGGGTAGTAAGCGGCAACACAGCCACGAGGTGTACCATAGGGAATCGCAAGAAAAAGCTCCGCCGTGCGAGTCTTGCCTTTATAATAACTGGTGATAGTCAGCGCTTCTTCTGCCTGAATTCCACGCTCGCGCATGTCGTCAGGGTTCATAAATATGATGCGGCGCTCTCCCTTGATCCCACGATAACGATCATTTTCACCGTAAATAGTGGTATTAAACTGATCGTGACTGCGCAGCGTCTGGAGCAATAATTCCCCCTGTTCCAGTTGAATCGGATTGAGCGGGTTAAGCGTAATTTGAGCTTTGCCGTTGCGCGTATTGAAGACGCGCGCTTTAACCGCATTGGGCAAGTAAAAGCCTCCACGCTTTTGTACGCGTTCTTCAAAATCTTCAAAGTCAGGCAAAACGGCTGCAATCCGCTCACGAATCAGCCGGTAATCATCCGCAAAAGCCTTCCAAGGCAAGCGAGCATTTTCCGCCAATGTCGTCTGCGCCATGCCGCAGATGATGGCCACTTCACTCATCAAATGGGGGGATGCAGGACTGAGGCGTCCCTGCGAACTTTGGACCACTCCCATTGAATTTTCCACTGTCACAAACTGGGCGCCTGTCGCACGTTGATCCCGCTCGGAACGCCCTAAACAAGGCAAAATAAGTGCCCGCTTACCGGTCACCAAATGCCCCCGATTCAACTTGGTGGCAATCTGCACCGTCAACTCGCAACGGCGCATGGCTTCCGCGGTATAGTGGGTGTCGGGAGCGGCTGACAAAAAATTTCCCCCAAGTCCGACAAATACCCGGACTTGGCCTGCATGCATAGCCTGGATTGCGGCCACCGTGTCATAGCCATGTCGACGGGGCGCTTGAAAGTCGAATTCCCGCTCTAGCGCATCCAGAAAAGCATCGGGCATTTTCTCCCACACCCCCATACTACGGTCACCTTGCACATTACTGTGGCCCCGAACCGGACACAGACCACTGCGAGCACGACCAATTTTGCCAGTGATTAAGTGTAAATTGACCAGTTCGCGGATTGTTTCCACTGAGTTATGGTGCTGCGTTAAGCCCATTGCCCAACAACTGATGGCCTCTTCGGCCGCAATAAATTTTTCCGCTAAGGCTCGGATTTGGGCCTCCTCTAGACCAGACTGCTCCACCAGAGACGGCCAATTCACCGCATCCAGCGAATCGCACAGATCCGCATAACCCTCAGTGGACTGCTGCACAAAGGCATGATCTACCACCGTACCTGGAGCAGCGCGCTCCGCTTCTAAAACGCATTTCAACAAGCCTTTAATCACGGCCAAATCCCCATTTGCACGCACCGGCAGATGCAGGCAGGCCAACTGAGTGGCACGCCCCACAACTCCGGAAAACTTTTGTGGATGGGAGAAAGCCTTGAGTCCGGTCTCGTCCAAGGGATTGATGGCAACAATTTTTCCTCCGTTAAGCACGGTGCGCTCCATTGAGGTCAGCATGCGCGGATGATTGGTTCCTGGATTTTGCCCCCAAACCAAGAGACAATCGGTGCTTTCAATATCTTCGAGTGTAACAGTCCCCTTACCGATACCAATGGTGGCGTTAAGGGCCGCACCACTGGACTCATGGCACATGTTCGAACAATCGGGAAGATTGTTGGTACCATAGACGCGTGCAAAGAGTTGGTACAGAAAAGCCGCCTCATTACTCGCCCGACCGGAGGTATAAAAGACCGCTTCATCAGGATGCTGGACCGACTTCAGCTCATCTGCAATCAAGGCCATCGCCGCATCCCAAGTAATCGGCTGATAATGCTGCGCCCCAGCTTGCAAAAACATTGGCTGCGTAATACGGCCGACATCGTTTAAATAAAAATCACTTTTTTCCGCCAGCTTTCCTAGCGAGTGTTGCTGAAAAAACTCAGGTCCGATCCGCTTTTTGGTGCTCTCAGTGGCAATCGCCTTGGCTCCGTTTTCACAAAATTCAAAAGTGGAGCGTTCCTCGTCAGGATCTGGCCAAGCACAACTGGGACAGTCAAAGCCGCCAGCTTGGTTCATGCCCAACAAGGCTTGCGCACCCCGCGACAGACCTGCTTGCCGCTGCGTATGTAGCAATGAGTTCACGACCGCTGGGACTCCAACGGCTTTTTGCTTGGGTTCAGATCGTTGTAGGTGAGCTAGTTTCCTAGGGGGCTCGGCATCTGCTTGTGACATTTTTTAGAAATCGTAGTAAAATTTATTCGGTAGTGGCCAGACACGCGGCGTCACTCAGCAAGCGCTCCGGACTACTGTAGACATTAAAGCGCCCATCACGAGCAAAGCCCAGTAAGGTCACATTAAAGTCTGTCGCCAAACTGACTGCCAAGCTGGAAGGCGCGCCGACTCCCATCACCACTGCAATGCCGGCCATCAGAGCCTTTTGAATGATCTCATAACTAATGCGGCCACTGGAGCACAGTAAACAGCGCGACAACTCAATTGTAGAATCTGCTAAACAAGCCCCAATAGCCTTGTCTAATGCATTATGCCGTCCAATATCTTCTCGAACGCAAATGAGCGAGCCTGTGTCCGTAAATAGACTACTAGCATGCAGGCCCCCAGTAGCCGAAAAAGCTTTCTGCTGGTCAAACATTATTTCCGGCATGCGATGCAAGACTCCGCACTCAACTTGCCAAGTGCTGGTCAACTTTAAACTCTGTGGTAGAGCCAACTCGCGCAAACGACTCGAGCCACAGAAGCCACAACTACTCTGCATAATATCCGAACGTTCCAATTGCGCCGCCCGCGCGTCGATTGCCTTATTCAAATCAATGATCGCTTGAGTTGGAGCCGCCTGCGGACGCTCGCCAGTATATCGAATACACGAAATTTCGTGGGCCCCCAAAATACGGCCTTGGCTAAACAACAGACCACGAATTAAGTCGTCGTCATGCCCTGGAGTTCGCAAAGTTACAAAGGGCTTATCCTCCACAAAACCATCATGTGCGCGATAACGAATCACCAGTTCCAGCGGATCTTCAATCGCCAACTCATCTGCCTGAGGTGCCAACATCTGGCTACCCACAACTCGCTGCTTGATCACTTTTACGGAATGGCGCATATATAATCTTCAATAGCCTGCTTATAACAGGCCAAATGCAAACATGCAATGCTATTCAGGCAAGACCGCTGGAAACCGATCATGCCTCGAGATTTCTGATTAGCTGTAATGCTGGCAACGTCCGAATGCCATCGGTCGGGCCAACAGCCCTAGCTTGACGCAAGCAAAGCCGCCTGCGACCAAGAAGCATAAATATCCTCCAGATTACGGCACTAGCAACTCAGCGCAGCATAAAACTTCAGCTTGCATTGGCCAGCGCTAACTACTGCCAGAATTACTTGCTATTTAGCAAGATATACGCTATACTAAAAACGTGATCTGATGCTTCACTAATCCCCTTAAATCAGATCACCGCCCTCAAAATGCCGCGCGCACTCCCCAGAATTCTATGGACCACCTTGCTGATCTATTTTTTGGCTGGCTGTGCTTATTTTAAACAACCCAGCATTCCCGACTACGCGCCTGCCATTCAAAAAGCTGCAGCACTGCGACTTGAAGCTAGAAAAACAGAAGCACTCGAAAACAGTTTAGAAGAAAAAGCTGCCATTTTTGAAGAACGCATTTTTTCTAAATTCAAAGCCCCTCAACATCACATCTTTGGGGAAACACGCTATCCAAACAAAGCGCTCACCATCGATTTGGAAGCAAGCGCCTTGATGCTGGCCACAATGTTAGCCAAATACCAATGCACCCATGCTGCCAAGGATTTGAGGGCGATCGAACAAATTTTAGACGGACTTGAGCAACTCGACGCCTTAAACGGACTCGATGGCTTTCTCCCCTATCAAGTGAATGCTGAAACGCTTCACATTACCAATGGCCGGACCCACTCCAACGCGTACGCCCAACTAATGTTCGCATACGTCCTGATCGCTCAAACAATGCCAGACAGCCCAGCCCATCAAAAAGTCTTAGAGCAGGTCGAACGCATCGCTCAATATTTCCTTCGCTACGAATTTGTGATGCACGATGCCATGGGGCTCCCGATTGAGTTTAGTAACCTCAAACCTAGGCGCTGGCAATTATCACGCAGTCGCAATTTAGATTTTTTAGTGATCGCGGAATGTCTGCGCGGACTTTTACCCCCCAATAGCCCCCACCAAGCGGAATTAAAGCGTCATCTAAAAGAAGCCATCCGCGTCGGCTACCTCCAAAAGATTCAAATATTATCTTTCCAATTTTTGGATATCCGAATTCCAACCGATGGCTCAGACTGGCTCAACATGATTCGACTAAAGGCGCTCACCGACATTTCCGATCGCCCTGAGTATGCGAGCGCCTTTGCTCGCCTGTATCGCAAGCAATTCAAAGAGAAAAATCCTTTTTTTGCTATTCTTTACCAAGACAACAGCCAGGAAAGCACCATTCGGCATTATTTGGATTCCTACCCACTGACGCTAAACACGGAGTTAATTTTACCCGCAGCAAAGATCGAACTGAAAAAGCGCCCACCCCTAATTAAGCACTCGCGCACGGTGGAAGCCGTTACACCCGCCCCAATCTACCAACGCCCTCCCAGCGATAACATCTGGAAGAACAACCCCTTCAGAGTACATGGAGGAAATATAGCCACGCAACCAGTTGAGTTTAGCGGTAGCGACTTCACACTCGCTTACTGGTTGGGTCGAATGTACGAGCTTATAAAATAAGCCAATACACTCATCAACTAAAAACCGATCGCCGCAGTCCCTGTATTCAACTTAGTCCCTGCCAATCAGCCCCGCGCAACGTGTGCGCTCTAGGCGGATATTTACGCATTTTAGTGTACTTGCCAGGCATTCATAAAACTAAGAACAAAATCCTGACTCCCGAGAATAGCCCCATCGGTGAAATAACGTACTTGGCAGCGCAGTACAGTGGACCTAGTCAATTTTATATTCGCTTGTTCTAACATCTTCAGCGCATTGCGATGCTCTATGGGGCTCAAGCTCACAGAGCTGGCTTGTTTACCGAAAATCAAAGCACGGTACATCTGTACAGCATCAGATATAGAAGTGCACCCCCGCAAACTGCCATCCGCATAGGCCCCCAGACGGCACGAAGCCCTTTAGCAGCACGCGCTCGTCCAACGACCGCTTCTCCATAGCCACAAAAGCGATAACCTGAGGATCCTGCACCAAGCCTGCCCGAAGGGTGAGGTTGAGTAGGCTCCCTTTGGCAACTCTACGAACAATGGTAGACAGCGCTGCCCCCTAACTTTCATTCATCCATCATCACCCTTGCCTAATGGCACTCATTCGATTTTTTACAAACTACAGCTCTTTATTAATTTTGTCTTCCCAAGTACTTAGCAAATGAACGCATCACCCACAAGTGAACCAACGCTTGCGTGATGGAATACAACCACCAGGGCAAGGTTGGGGCAAATCCGTGGATCGATGCAATTGAGCAACCATGATCTGCAAAGACCCTAAACTCAAATCGACCCGGCGGATCCACTCTGCGGGATAAAATCCCACCAGAAATGTAAAAGGCGCAACGATTCGGGTCATTCAAGGTGTAAGGTGTGGGGGTTAGCTCCAACAGGACGAGTTTTCCAAATAAAAAAACAAAACGCACCACTCCAGTATCTTCATCCCGAGTTGCGTAAACAATCCCCGCATGACGATGCGAAAGCCAGTTGCCATACTCTGAGGCCAAACGTGGAGCATCCCAAGCTATTGGCAAGGGCATACGTTGTACTGAGCGAACACGGCGATCTTTTTTGATCATAATCCGATCGGCGGCTTGCGTCTGACTTCTAGGGTTGGGCAGTGCTTCACCATGAGCACTAACAGATTGCAGCAATGAATTTTCAAATGAGACTAATTCTATCCGAATGCGATCTAGTAATGAATTTGGACGGGCCACTAAATCATACTTCAAACTCTCAATTAATGGCCCAACTAAAGCCCGCGGCACTCCGCTCAATACAGCAATCCAACGTTTAGAGAATCGAAATACATTCCAAGGTAATTGAATCGTGTAAGGCGAGCGCCCTAAAAGCCTTGCTGTCTCTTGAATCATCGCACGATAAGTCATCGGGACATGCCCGCCTAAATCATAGGTACCTCCACGTAATTCTTTATCTAATAAACAGAGTCGAAATGCGGAGCAAATATTTTTGATATCAATTGATTGGGTTTGGTTATCCGCCCATGCTGGCAAAACCATTACGGGCAACCTGCGCACCAGATTGACCAGCATCGAAAAAGAAGAGCCTCCAGGCCCAAAAATTAAGCCTGCCCGCAACACCGTTATCGGAACGGAGTGCGCGCGCAACGTCTTTTCCACTTCAAGTCGACTTCTCAAATGTGGAGATAGCCCACCATGAGCGCTCTGAGGCATCAATCCACTTAAGTAAACAATATGTTTCACCCCAGCCGACTCGGCGGCCCGGATGAAATTATCTGCAAGCAATAAATCCGTCTCCTCAAAGCTTGCTTGCAACAAACGGCTAGATGGGGCCATGGAATGCACCAAGTAAATGGCATACTGACATCCCTGCAATGCTTCCGATAGCTTTGGCAGTGAATATAAGTCGCAGGCCCGCCACTCTACCTGATTTTTGCCTTGATTCTCGCCTACGATGTGTGCGCTGCGAGAAAGCGCTCTAAATCTAAAATGCGCCTGCAAACTTTGTATCAAATGAGTCCCCACAAAACCACTCGCACCAGCAACGGCAAGCAAAGGCTTCTGAGAGTCTGCATCAGCGTCGATCATTTTATCTAAATTACGTATTCGAATAGATTAGTCAAAAGAATCTATCCGAGATGCTTAATTGATATCACCTACGTACCATTGAACGGCAGTTGCAAAACTACGAAGCACTAGAGCACACCTCCGAAAGCCAACTTTGCCCTCAAGCCAAATTTCTTAACGGCAACTGGTAATTCTAGACGCCACATACATTTTTTAATTGGAACCGACTCTTTAATTCGCTAATAATTACGTTCTAACTACTAAAGCGTCCCCCTATTTAATGAACCGCAAGCACTCGAAACGCCCGCCCTGGATTGGCCTCTATGTATGCTGTTTCCTGAGTGCTTGCCAAGTTGTGCCTGATCCAGCTGAAGTGCCACATTCTAAGGTCGACACTTTAGCACCTCCTCCCTTGCCATCGCCTGCATTAACTGACACTCCGAATCCACCTGCCCCGGCGGAAACGAACAGGCTCCTCGCCAAGGCCTCAGAGCCAAGAATTACAAACAAAGCAATCCGAGATGTTGCAATTGGGGATGATCCGGTCACTGTCCTGAAAATCCTAGGAGAACCCGAACGAAGTACGCAAGTAGCGACATCCAATGGCGAACGTATGGCGTGGGAATACTTTTATCCACCCAAAAAAAATCCATCTAAAACCAGCCCGAAGCTCAAGTGGCTCATAATTTTTGATCAAAAAACAAGTCGCGTAAAAACAATTGAGCACTATCCCTGATGACAATGCACACAGTCGACCGCATAGGCGCCAGCCAACTGAGACGAAGAATTACTTGGGATGAAATCGATCCAAATTATCTGAAACAACTCATTCAATTAGCCAAAGTCGAAGATCTTGCTGGCGCGGGACTCGTCCAAAGGCCTCCCTATTTGGGCGACGTCACAACGGCGCTGATGCCACCGGGACATAATGCGAAAGCACAGCTCAACGCCCGAGAAGCCTGCACCCTGTGTGGACTACACTTAGTGCCAAAGGTACTGGAGACCTATGGTCCCAATTGCACATTTAAGACTTCCCTACAAGATGGGGCTCAACTAGAAGCCGGCGCTGCGATCGGTTATTTATCTGGACCTGCGGAAACTCTCCTGCAAGCCGAGCGCATCATTCTTAACTTTTTGCAACACCTAAGCGGAATTGCGACCTGTACAGCTGGCTACGTAAACGCCCTCGAAAACAGTCAGTGCGCTCTTTTAGACACTCGAAAAACACTACCAGGTTATCGAGTTCTGCAGAAATATGCTTTTGCTTGCGGAGGCGGCTACAATCATCGGATCGGCTTATTTGATCGCGTGATGCTGAAAGACAATCATCTTGCGCTCATGGGACTGTCTCAGAATCCCTCACGCTTGGCAGATGCCGTTGTCGCAGCCAAGGAAAGTGGGCATGGCTTAGCCATTCAAGTAGAGGTCGATCACCTCGATCAAATTGATTCGGTACTCGCTGCTGGAGCCGATATCATTTTGCTCGACAACTTTTCAACTGGAGAATTGCACGCGGCCATTAAACGCATCGACGGGCGCGCTTTGACTGAAGCCAGTGGTGGAATTCAACTTAATCGACTCGCTGAAATGGCCCAAATAGACGGACTCGACTTCATTTCCACTGGAGCGCCGATTCATCAGAGCCAGTGGATCGACATCGGATTAGATTGGTCATGAACCAGATACACGATTACAAATTAATTGCAAGCGATCCAGATGCGGTCGCCATTTTGTCCAAACTGCTCAATAATCCAGATAACTTCACATCTGGCAGCGAGCTTTCATCCATACTAGGTGTTTCCAGACCTGCAGTTTGGGGCAAGCTTGAAAAACTACGGGATCAGGGCTTCAAAGTCGAAGCATTGCGCAATCGCGGCTATCGCATATTAGAAAAGCCGCTGCAACACAATGCACAACTCTTGGAATACGAAACCCTTGCGAAGGGCTGCGCCATCCCATGTCTGTACTTCCCGGAAATTGATAGCACCAATAGCGAAGCCGAGCGTCAAATCTCCTATGGCCGCAAGGGACCCTTTGCCATTGTCAGCAGCCACCAGAGTAAAGGACGAGGTCGCCTAGGTCGCGACTGGTTCAGCGCTTCCAAGGAAAACAGCTACCTATCCGTCGCCTTTGAACCCAACTTACCCGCCAAAGACCTACAAGCCTTTACCCTGTGGGCAGGAATTTATATCTGTCGGGCGCTGCAAAAATTAATCCCACAAGCAAGTCTGCAAATTAAATGGCCGAATGACCTCTTCTGTCAGGGACGCAAATTTGCAGGTATGCTCACCGAAGCCAAAATTGATGCTGACTGTATGCGATCCCTGATCTTTGGAATTGGAATCAACATCAATAGCAACCCTCAAAGCTACCCAGATCCCCTGAAAAAAACTGCGACGAGCCTGCAAGCACTTTCAGGCACAGAATATTCACTCAATACCATCACCGCTGAATTGATTCACGCGATTGAGCATGCTTACGAGTACAGTATTTTGGGGAACCCTGGCGAGAGTCTCGCCAAAGCCTGGAGCCCATTGAGTTCACTCTGCGGCCAATCAGTTAACGCAACCAGTGCGCAATCGAGCATTCGCGGAACTGCCTGCGGGATCGAAGAATCGGGAGCATTATTGATCAAAGATGCTACTGGAGCGATCCATTCCATTCACGCGGGCGACGTCCAACTGAGCAAATGAGTACTCTCTGCATCGACATTGGAAATACCAGCAGTCATTTTGGCTGTGTCCACGCCCAAGGTGTCAGCCAGCGCGGACAATTTCCTACTAATCTGCTACAACAGTCAGCAAATAAGACTATCCTAGAACAATTGGCTCCCTTAATTGCCGATTGTGATTCAGTCGCCTTTTGCTCGGTGGTCCCCGAAGCCAATAAGAAACTCCAACAAGCGCTGCTAGCATACAATCTTCCAATTTTTCAGCTGGATCACCTCAGCTGTCGAGGCCTCACACTGGCATACCCGACTCCTGAAGAGATTGGGCAAGACCGCTTGGCCAACGCCATAGCCGCACAAGCTAATTATGGAACGCCCGCAATTATAATTGATCTCGGCACTGCCGTGACCTTTGACATCATCACCAGTCGTGGTTATGAAGGAGGCTTGATTGCTCCTGGAATCAACGTTATGACTCGCTATTTGCACGAACAAACAGCCCTACTGCCCTGTCTCGATGCCGATCATTTGGTGAGTGAGGATCACGCTATTGGCAAATCCACGATCAGCGCTATGCAGTTAGGTATCGCCATCGGCTTCTCTGGCATGATTGAAGCTTTACTGCAGCGAGTCCTCGAAGAGTTAAAAGGTCGAAATGAAGCCCCGCCAACTATACTATCAACGGGTGGCAGCGTCGCAAACTTGACCCAAGATTGGGAAAAAAAATGCCAATTTGTACCAGACTTGACGCTCATTGGGCTACGTGAGGCCTACTCAAGAGCTCGCCTCAGCAACGAAATTTAGTGCCTTCAGATGACCTTCAGCAATCGCTCGCTGATAGCTCATCCAATCATCCACGTCATAGAGCGTCTCTAACTGCGCCACGTTTAGATTCAATTGCGCCGCATTCTTCAAGACATCGCTACGAGTCGATTTCGTACTCCAGCGCACCGCCGACAATAAGTCTGAATGGGGCGCAGACAGACTCAATAAATAGAAGCCCCCATCCTCCGTGGGTCCCAAAACCAGATCAGCTCCTGCATCCATTGCGCTTTCTGCCGCCGCTATATGGCGCACCGTCAATTCCGGGCAATCTCCGCCGATGCACGTCATCCGAGTATCCCCCGCCTGAAAATGCGCCTTGATCGCAGCACTCAAACGCGCCCCGAGATTCCCATCGCACTGCGCCTCATAAGAAAGATCAGCGCCCAGCCAGGCAGACATTTCAGCCACCGCATCCTGCGGCGCATACTGCACGCAGATCGAATACCCCTGCGACAAGCGCGCCATCTGTCCTGCAACCAATTCCCGATAAATCGATTGCGCAGCCTTTTCACCTACGGTATCCGCCAAACGTGTCTTCACCGTCCCTAGGCGAGGCGCCTTCAGAAAAATCAAAATAGTGCTCATCTCAGCCACAAGTCTACATAACTTGCGGAAAGACACAATCAGGAAGCAGAGCGAGACAGCCTATTATTTTGATCAGTCATCTGGCACGCACTAGAGTCTAACCAATATCCAGCTCTCGCGAACGAGTGCTGGCCCACGACTCAATAACCGCAAGTACCCGAGGTGGGACTTGAACCCACACGCCATTACTGGCAAGGGATTTTAAGTCCCCAGCGTCTACCATTCCGCCACTCGGGCATCGGTAACTTGCGATCAGAATTGCTTAACAAAGCAAGCGCACTGAGAATAATCAAGACTGTATATCTACGAAAACAAAAAAGTTAGTTAAAGGATCGAAACTCAATAAACAGATCGACTAAAAACACCTCCAGCATGGCTTGGCGGCCCTATCCTCGCCCCCCTGCTTTTGCGTCCCGATCTTTAAGTGAGTCCAACAAATTCCCAATAAATAAGTTCCAGCTAATCAATAACGATCTATCTTCTAAAAATCGCAGAATCGAATCCCCCATATTCCGAGACATCCGCAGCCCAAAAGTCCTCAAAGCCGCTCTAACGACTGGCTTCATTGCCACCACTTGTTGCAAATCAGCCTGTGCCACCAGCTATCCAAATCACCTATTGAGCATCTCTAAAAACCCCAATGGCCAAATCAAGCGTCACACAAAAACCGCAGGACTTTTCCCAAATACGAGCTCGATTCTTAGACTCGTCACTGCCTTTATAATGAATATCTAAGAAAAGTGTGAGAGTGGAAAAGCCTATTTCGATATCAAAGGAACTCAATCAGCTTAAACAAATCTACAAAGACGACGATGCTCTGTTCAAAATAAGGAATCAAGGGTACGACACAAACACATAGGTAACACTTAACACAAGAACATCGGTTACATTAAAATGGCTTCTATGCCATGGAATGAAATTGATTTAATGATCGAAAAAACGCTTTATAGCACTTACCCAAACAGGGCGCTTCACGACGACCGAGTTGTGTGCTGATTTTGGGATCAGTCGCAAAACGGGCCACAAGTA
>Ga0213867_1001097_pt1 | contig 12058 bp, 14 predicted proteins | sample PICome_12_FD_160120 | JGI IMG/M metagenome (GOLD analysis project Ga0213867, IMG submission 160120) | Coastal seawater microbial communities near Pivers Island, North Carolina, United States - PICO540 | ecosystem: Environmental > Aquatic > Marine > Coastal | place: USA: North Carolina... | reverse complement strand
AGAATCTCCTTTGCAAGCCCTGCAACAGGGCGGAGTAGAATATATTGAGGTTCGCTGCCTTGATGTAAACCCTCTTCTTGCATGCGGTATTGATGCGCAAACAATTCGATTCTTGGATACCTTTCTTTTATTCTGCCTTTTAGCTGAAAGCGGCCCAAATACAAGTTGCGAATCAGCAGAAATAGCTGAAAATATGTTACGTGTTGTTTATCAGGGTCGCGACCCTGAGCTGAAGCTTGAACGAAATAAGTCCAAACTCAAACTGTCGGACTGGGGTGGTGATTTACTCTCGAAAATGCAACCAGTGGCTGAACAATTGAATATAGCCCATGGTAATCAGCACTACCTTGAGGCACTCAATACTATGCAGTCCGCTCTATTAGATTCAAGCATTACCCCTTCGGCATCTATGTTAACTGAGATGCAGGACAATAATGAAACATACTACCGCATGGCCATGCGCAAGGCACAAGAGCATAAAGAGTTCTTTCTAAGTGGCGAGCTTGATACAGCCATAACAGAACATTACCGTCATCTTGCGGCGGTGTCTCAGAAGCAACAAGCCAGCGAAGAAAAAAACGATCAACTTTCATTTGATAAGTATTTAGCTGATTATTGGAAGGCCTCAAAAACTACGCCGTAAATTGATCAAATGATATACAATTGCCGAATCACAATTCTGGGAAATACCTATGCAGCTACCAAGCCATAGAGCTCTAAACGCACTCCAAGCCCTTACAGGAATTCTTTTAATTTTTGTTGCTGTGTTTTATTTTCAAAATCATTTACAGCTAGAACCCTGCTATCTATGTATTACCCAGCGTGTATTTGTGATTGCAATCGCTCTCGTTTGCGCCTTTGCCGTATGGCACAACCCGGGACAGCGCGGACAAAAAACCTACGCTAGCATATCCATAATACTGGCAGTTATTGGCAGTTATTTCTCGCTGAAACAACTTTGGCTACAGGGCTTACCTGAAGATCAGGTGCCAGCATGTGGCGTTCCAGTTGATTACTTGTTCGACGTTTTCTCCTTATCCGAAGCATTATCACACCTACTTAAAGGCGATGGAAACTGTGCTGAAGTGCAGTGGCAATTGCTTGGCCTTAGCATGCCTGGCTGGGTTCTTGTTGCCTTTGTTGGCTATGCGCTCTTAGGTATTTTTCAGCTTATTCGCAAGGCATAAAGCTATAGGCTATTAAATAAAACTTTTCCATTTCCAGTATTAAGAGTAAGCTATTAAAGAAAAAATGGACTATGGAAACTTTTATGGAAGACAAAAATTTAAAGCCCAATGAATTTTGGCCCTGGGTACACGAACGCATAAAACACTGGCTTGAAGCCCGTCGCATGCTTCTTGTTACCTTTTGTGAACTCAGTAACATCGAAGATTTTCATGATGATGACCTTGCTCAAGGTCGTCTATTGCAAACCTTTTGCCAGCAACTTGTTGATTATATTTCAGAGGGACACTTTGAAATTTTTGAGCAGCTTATAAACGAAGGGCATTTATTTAATGATGCCGAAGCCTTAGCTTCAGGAAAAAAACTTCTGCCCGCTATCTACGCTCTTACTGATCTTATATTGGACTTCAATGATAAGTATTTGGCCACCGATGACCTATCTTCTGTGACTATTGATCTATCAAATCTAGGAGAGCATATGGCCCAAAGGTTTGAAATAGAGGACAATATGGTGAATATCTTGCACAGTGCCCACTATCAACAGGCACTAATCTCTAAAAAGCCTATTAATTAAAATCGTCACAAAAAAAGCCTCGCTAAAGAACGAGGCTTTCAGTAAAGCTTGAACAATGTTAACCCTTTTCAGGCTTTTTCACATCCGCTTGCAGTAATTCAACCTCAAAAATCAACACTGCATTTGGCCCTATAGGTCCCTGACCACCGGCACCGTAACCCAAATCTGCAGGAATATATAGCTCCCACTTAGAACCCTCAGGCATTAACTGCAAAGCCTCTGTCCAGCCAGGAATAACCTGTGTCACACCAAATTTAACTGGAGCGCCGCGCTTGACAGAGCTATCGAACTCAGTGCCATCTAAAAGCTTGCCGGCATAATGCACTTCAACAGTACTTTTATCGCCCGGTTTAGGCCCAGTCCCTGCAGTAATTACTTTATATTGAAGCCCAGATTCAGTTGTTACAACACCCTCTTTGGCACCATTTGCCTCAAGGAAGGCTGCCCCTTCTTTTAAATTAGCTGCTGACTCAAGTTCAGCGGCTTCCTGCTCTACTTTTTGCATTTCTTCTCGCTTAGCCATCATTTGTTTTTGAAATTCTTGGATAACCTTGCTGGTCTCCTCGTCATCAAGCTTAGACTCCAGCTTATCAAAACCGTCAGAAAAACCCTGCTGATAAGCCGCAAGGTCTAGATCTATACCTGTAGACCCTATACCTTTTCCATTTTCTATACCCATTAGATAACTGACTTTTTGATCTTGAGTCTCTATTACAGCCATTTCAGGCTCCACTACTTTGTCATGACCACAGGCGGTAATTCCCAGTGCAATCATTGAAACCAGGCTAATTTTTTTCATCTTGTATTCCTAATAAATTAAGTTAAATTTTAATTAAATAGTTTAGGCTATTTTTTAGACTAAACAACCTTTAAATAGTTCGTTACCACTATAATTATGTTCTCAATAGTCACTTAAAGCACTCTCTGTGCCATAAGATCCCATATGCCATGACCGAGCTTTTCTCCACGCCGCTCAAATTTAGTCAGCGGTCTAAAGTCAGGTCTCGGCACATAATCTTCTGCCAAATTTTCAAAGCCCTCGGCCTCGCTGATTAGTTCTAGCATCTGCTCGGCATAGGGTTGCCAATCTGTTGCCATATGCAGAACCCCGCTTAATTGCAGTTTTTGACGGATTAATTGTAAAAATTTAGGCTGAATAATGCGTCGTTTATTATGCTTCTTTTTATGCCAGGGGTCTGGAAAATATATCTGCACCCTATCCAAACTATTATCTGCAAAGCATTCATTTAGAACATCAGTTGCATCGGCAAGATAAACTTTTAAGTTGGTTAACTGTTTTTCTTCAGCAGCATTTATTAGGCTTCCTACACCCGGCGGATGAACCTCTATTCCAATAAAATCGGTTTCCGGCTGTGCTTCTACCATTTCAAGCAACGAGCCGCCCATGCCAAAACCTATTTCAACAACCTTGGGGTTATCCCGACCAAATAGTGCATTTATATCTACCATGCCATCGGCTAAATGCAGGCCATAGGAGTCCCAACCCGACTCAAACGCTGTTCGCTGCGCCTTGGTCATACGGCCGGCTCTTACCACAAAGCTACGAATAGTTTTATCGCGATATTCTGGTTTAATTTCCATCTAATTTTCTCTTATTGCAGCTAGCAGTAACATTATCCAGCCAATCATAAATGATAACCCGCCCAACGGGGTAATTATGGCTAACTTTGAAATATTCGTCGCAATAAGCACGTACAGAGAGCCGCAAAAAAGAATAATTCCTAGAAGGAAAAAGCCTGCAGCATATTTTTTCCAGCGCGGCGCTAATAACTTATCATCGATACAGATAAGGCCAAATAATGCGAGAGTATGAAATATGTGGTACTCGACCGCAGTATTGAAGGTTTCAATGCGTTGGGCTGTTAAAATGCCCCCCAACACATGGGCAGTAAAAGCGCCTAAAAGAACTGACAGCAGCCCATTAACTGCTATAACTTTTATCCAAAATAATTTATTCATAGGTATAAAAAAACCGCACAGTAACATCTCTAGAGTGCGGTTTTATCAATTTCTCAGTTGATTAGGCTTCCATAGCGGCGCGAACTTTTGTCATAGCATTTTTTTCAAGTTGGCGAATTCTTTCTGCTGAGACACCATACTCATCAGCCAGCTGGTGGAGTGTCGCCTTATTATCGTCAAGCCAACGTCGTTGAAGTATATCCTGGCTTCTCTGATCTAGCGCTTTAACGGCCGATCCAAGACGCAAGTTACTATCACTTTCAAAATTCTGCTTTTCAATTTGCTCTGCCGGATCTGCGCTTTTATCTTCAAGGTACAGCGCCGGAGCATAAACCGGCTTGTTATCATCATCTTCATCGTCGGGCGCATCAAAACAAGCATCATGAGCTGAAAGGCGCATTTCCATTTCCATGACATCTTTGACTTCAACGCCTAAATCATCGGCAACCGCCTGCGCTTCGTCAGCAGAAAGCCATTGCAGCTGCTTTTTGGCACTGCGAAGATTAAAGAATAATTTGCGTTGAGACTTAGTGGTAGCAACCTTAACGATTCTCCAGTTGCGAAGAATAAATTCGTGAATCTCGGCCTTAATCCAGTGCACTGCAAAGGACACCAGACGGGCTCCCTTTTCTGGGTTAAACCGCTTAACCGCCTTCATTAACCCCACATTGCCCTCTTGGATTAGGTCGCCTAGTGGTAGGCCATAACCGTTGTAAGATCGGGCAATATGAACAACGAATCGCAGATGGGACATAACGAGTCGTCGTGCAGCATCAAGATCATCCTGGTAGTACAGCGCTTCGCCAAGCTCGCGCTCTTCATCCAAGGTTAAGATTGGCACAGTAGCAGTCCCCTGAATGTAGGCATTCAGGTTAGCGCCAGGACTCATCCAATCCATTGTTTGTAGCGAATTGCTCATACTAAAATAATCTCAGGTCTCAGCCGCCCATTATAGCATTATTATTCAAATAGTGCCTAATTCGGGGAAATTCAAGTCTATAACCAAGTTTACGACTCTATTTCTATCTTGGTTTGATATCTTTAAGATGTTTTCCCACCGCCAGCCATGAACCACAAAGTCCGAGCCCGGCACCTACTGCAATCAATGCCATAGAGCCTTTTAATCCAGGACCTAGCAGCCTAAATTGTCCGCCATAAAGATCGCTGAGCTGAGCGACAGATGCTCCCAGCCACCAAAAGCCAATCACTAAAACAAATGCAGCACCCATGGCGCCGATTAGACCCATCAGCATACCAGAATACAAAAAAGGTCTTCTAACATAGGCATCGGTGCCGCCGACCAACTTAACCACAATAATTTCTTCGCGGCGATTGTGAATCGCTAATCTAATGCTATTGCCAATAATCACTAACACCCCTAAGCCTAATGCAGCACCCAGCGCCAATACAATTTTTTGCCCTATTTGCGTCAAGCTTCTTAATCGCTGCAGCCACAACATGTCAATATGCACGTCTTCGAGGCGATCTATTTGACTTATTTTTGCCAACAGCTGTTGCACTTGATCAGTCATCATTGGCTCAGAAATTTGCGGATCAATTACAAATACCGGTGGCAATGGATTACTTTCTAAGTGATTAAGCGCCGCGCCAAAACCAGAGTTTTGAGTAAATTCCTGCATAGCCTGCTCGGGTGAAATATAAACCAACGAGGCAACTTCTGGCATCAATTGCAGCTGACCTTGAATACTGGCAATCTGTTCGTTGCTGGCATTAATATCTACATAGGCGGTGATTTGAGAAAAGGATTCAAAACTATTCTCAAATTGTCGCGTATTTTCAAGCGCTAAGAAAAGCGTCGCTGGCAGTGATAACGCAATGGCTATCACTAAACTGGTCAGCATTGTTTGCAATGGGTCCTGAAAAAGCCTTTTAAAACTGTCTTGAAAGGCATGTGAATGGTGGCCTAGACTAGTTTTTACAACAACTCCAACCCCAACCCTTGCTCCGATAGCACCACGCCGATTTTTTGCGCTAGATGACTGAGCCATAGGTGCCTCCATCATCCGCCACCATCCCCTGATGCAAACGAATTATTCTACAATTCATTTGATTGATTAGTTCAATATCATGGGTAGCAATTAATACCGTAACCCCTACGTCCTGAAAGCGTCGGAACAGCGCCATAATCTCCGCCGATAATGCTGGATCAAGATTTCCCGTTGGCTCATCCGCTAACAGTATTCGAGGCTTGTGAACCACCGCCCTAGCAATGCCCACTCGCTGTTGCTCGCCCCCGGAAAGCATCGTCGGGCTATGTCGCTCTTTCGACAATAGGCCCACAGCGTCCAATGCCGCGCGAACTCGACGACCAATTTCTTTGCGCGGCTGCCCCGCGACTTGCAGCGGCAATGCCACATTGTCGTAGACACTGCGATCCATTAATAATTGGTGGTCTTGAAAAACAACGCCTAACTGGCGACGATAACTGGGAATTTTACTATTAGCCAAGCGATTTATATTTTTGCCATTAATTAGCAAAGTGCCTGAACTGGGGCGCTCCAGAAGCATTAACAGCTTGAGTAATGTGCTTTTTCCAGCACCAGAATGGCCGGTTAAAAACGCAAGTTCGCCGGCATCCATATGCAAACTGATACTCTTGAGCACTTCGTCACCCCCTGAGTAACGCTTGCTGAGATTATCAAAATGAATCATCGCTTATTCGCCTTCCTCAGCGCCCATTAATGCTTCTATAAAATCACTGGCAACAAACGATTGAAGATCATCCTGCCCCTCCCCGACACCAATATAACGTATGGGTGTTGCAAACTGCTCGGCAAGTGCAAAAATAACACCGCCTTTGGCGGTGCCATCTAATTTGGTTAGCGCAATACCAGATACGCCAACGGACTGAGTAAATTGGCTCATTTGAGCAACGGCATTTTGACCCGTGCCTGCATCAAGCACCAATAACACTTCATGCGGCGCGGCACTATCAAGCTTTCCAGCCACGCGTTTAACTTTTTCTAGCTCTTCCATAAGGTTACTTTTGTTATGCAGCCTTCCCGCCGTATCTGCAATAACCACATCAATACCGCGATGTTTAGCGGCCTGAATCGCATCAAAGATAACCGAGGCGCTATCCGCACCCGTATGTTGCGCCACAACAGGTATCTGGTTGCGCTCTCCCCATGCTTGAAGCTGCTCCACAGCGGCGGCTCTAAAGGTGTCACCGGCGGCCAAAAGCACCGATTTGCCCTGCTGTTTTAAGCGATTGGCTATTTTTCCAATCGTCGTTGTTTTACCTACACCATTTACCCCAACCACCAAAATCACATAGGGACCACTGTCTGACTCTGGACTCAGGGCCATTTCACAGGGCTGGAGCTTGGCATGTAATAATTTCTTAAGCGCGGAATGAAGTGCTGCACCATCTTGGAGCTGATTTCGTTTAACTTGCTCGGTAAGTTGTTTAATTATGGACTCCGTAACCTCAATGCCGACATCGGCGACTAGTAACAGGGTTTCCAGCTCTTCTAGAATGTCTGCATCTATAACTTTTTTGCCAAGAAATAAACTGCCAAAACCACTGCTGGTTCGCGCCAACGCCTTGCGCATTCGCCCGATAAATGTCTGAGTTGTTTTTTTCTCGCCAGAAGCCTGTTGGTCTTCGCCTTCCAGCAAATCGTTACTTTCAGTCTCTGAATTATTGCGCTTAAAGCGATCAAAAAAAGATTTTTTCTGCGGCTGCTCCATTGATTCAAAAACTCCAATTACAAAAAGGTGGGTTTACAGAGTGGTTAGTATCTAGTGTATCCTATCCCTGACAGCAGTCCCATAAAAATGGGCGTAAATAATTATTCTATATGAGGCTTTTCATTGGCGAGAAAACTATCTGCCCAAAAATCGCCGTTGGTGCGGCTTATTGGCGGTAAATGGCGTAGTAGGCAGCTAAAATTTACTGCTACTAATGGCTTGCGTCCGACCGGAAGCCGTATTAGAGAAACTCTATTCAACTGGCTAGCATCTTATATAGAGGGTGCTAGATGCCTCGATCTATTTGCCGGCTCGGGAGCCCTATGTTTTGAAGCCCTGTCTAGAGGGGCGCAAAACTGTACTGCTCTTGAAAACAATAGGTCTGCCATTGAACATCTAAACGCCAACAAAACTCTGCTCGATGCTATTAACCTTGAGGTTATCGCCACAGACACCCGCAATTTTTTAAAGGCTAATACAGCGACCCATCAATATGATGTGGTTTTTTTGGACCCTCCTTTCGAGCAAAAATTACACGCTGTGATTGCGCAGCTATTAAATGAAGGCAACTGGCTGGCATCAAATGCACTAATATACTGTGAACTGCCGGCAACAGCGCCTCACTTTATGCCGCCAAACTGGCAACTTTTGAAAGACAAAACTGCAGGAAACGTGCGCTTTTGCCTTTTTACATACATTGAGCAAAGTGATTTAATTCAGTAATATGCTGACCCTTAATCTAGCAGCTAGAGTGCAAAACCTATGAAAACAATCGTTTATCCAGGCACCTTCGATCCAATTACCAATGGTCATATTGACTTGGTGGAGCGCGCATCTAGGCTGTTTGGAAAGGTAGTGATCGGGATTGCCAGCAGTCGCCAAAAAAGCCCTCTTTTCACTATAGAAGAAAGGATCACGCTTGCTAGGGAATGCTTAGAGCATGTGCCCAATGTAGAGATTTATGGCTTTAATAGCTTGCTTGTGGATTTCGTTAAAAAATATAATGCTGATGCCATTATGCGCGGTTTGCGCGCTGTATCTGACTTTGAATACGAATTTCAGCTGGCTAATATGAATCGCGCACTATCGCCCGAAATTGAAAGTATTTTCTTAACCCCTTCAGAGAAGTTTTCTTATATTTCCTCATCTCTAGTAAGAGAGATTTCATCGCTCAAGGGCGATGTGTCACAATTTGTGCCTGCCAATGTGGCTGAGGCTCTTGCGGAAAGACTTCAACAGTCCTAGATTTCAATCTTAGGTTTGACATTTGGGGCAAAAAACTGAACTTCGCTGCCCTAGGCGAAGCTCCTTAAGAATAGCTTTACACCGGTTGCAGGACTCTCCCGCCCTGCCATAAACATCAAGTGATTGCTGAAAGTACCCCGGCTGGCCTTCACTGTTTACAAAGTCACGCAATGTTGTGCCTCCCTGAAAAATGGCTGCTGCTAGCACCTGTTTAATATTCTCTGCCAGCAAGCTATAGCGTTTTTTTGAGATATTGCCGGCCGCTCGATCGGGCCTGATACCACTACGAAAAAGGGCCTCAGACGCATAAATATTGCCCACGCCCACAACCACTGAATTAGTCATAATAAAGGGCTTAACTGCCATTTTGCGGTTGCGCGAGTGACTGTACAATCGATCACCATCAAACTCATTGGATAGGGGTTCAGGTCCTAGATTAGCCAATTGTAAATGCTCGGATGACGCCCAGAGCCAGCAACCAAATCGACGAGGATCGTGATAACGAAGTGCTTTGTGGTTTGCGAGTTTCATTTCAATATGGTCGTGCTTGCGCCATGGCGTAGATGGATCGACAACTCTCAGGCTGCCACTCATTCCCAGATGGATTAAAATCGATCCCCTATCTAAATGCAGAATGATATATTTTGCTCGTCGCGTTAACTGCCATACCCTTTGCCCAGCCGCTATCTGTTGGATATTATCGGTAACAGGCCAGCGTAAGCTAGGCTGACGAACTGTTAAATCAATGATTTTGTGACCCTTTACATGGGGCGCTACTCCCTGGAGTGTGGTCTCAACTTCTGGCAATTCAGGCATATTATTAAAAGTCACTGAAAGTGAAATGCTATGGCTAAGAAGTCTAGAATAGCATATAAAATAAGCAATCTTCACACAGGAATAACTAGTAATTTTTTTAAATTAAAGTAGAATCCTCAGCAGTATTAAAGACAGACTGATAGGGGCTTGAATAAAAAAATGGCTTTAGGAAAAAGACGCAAAGGAGAAGATGATTCTCAAATTGATCTAACGCCCATGTTGGATGTGGTGTTTATCATGCTTATTTTCTTTATTGTGACTGCTTCTTTCGTCAATGAAACCGGCCTTAATGTTGATCGTCCGCCTACCACAGACCAGCCACCGCCCGACTCGGCAAATACTAATATTGTATTTCGTGTCTCTGAGAGTAACGAAATTATTCTTGAGGGTCGCAGAATCGATATACGTTCAGTGCGCGCCAATGTCGAGCGCTTACATGCTGAAAAGCCTGAAGCCAAAGTGGTAATTAACTCCCATCCTAAAGCTAAAACTGAAATCTTTGTGATGATTTCTGATCAGGCTAGAGAAGCGGGCGTTTACAATATTTCACTCTCTACCGATTAGCTATTTCGCCCTAGCTGGCAAAAAACCTAACTATATATCAAGCGCCCTAAAGCCTTGCTTTTAAATGTGGCTGTGCGATTATAAGTATAGAATAATAAAACAACTTATAAACATAGCTGTCAATTAGAGCAAAGAATGTCCAAGCTAGCTGGTAACTCTGTCTTACACATTAAACAAAGCCTTCCTGCATTTGGCAAGATTACCAAGCAGTCACCTCCTTTGGACTGGCTTGAATCCTATTTATCCCTATACAAACTTCCAATTCCAACCAGTGCATTAGATTTTTACTGTGGCGCTATAGAAGTAAACCAGCAATCTATATTTACCGCTGCTTGGGAGCCCTCTCGTACCGAGGGTACGGCAATTATTGTGCATGGCTACTTAGATAATTTGGGTCTATTTGGTCATCTTATAGACTATCTATTGGCGCAAAATTTGACGGTGGTCTGTTTTGACTTGCCCGGCCTTGGCCTTTCTGCGGGAGAGAGCGCCTTTATTGACGACTTTTCGGACTACACCTCTGTGCTAGATGCCATACTTTCACTTTGTAACCAGAAATTTACTGCGCCCTTTTATGGTTTTGGCCAAAGCACTGGGGGCGCTATCTTATTAAAGCATTTGCTGGATAATGAGTCTGCTGGCGATTATCCATTCCACTCCCTCAACTTGCTTGCCCCTCTGCTTCACCCAAAAGGATGGTGGCTTAATCGACATTTTTTGCCATTTGTTAAGCCATTTAGAAAATCATTGAAGCGTCGTTTTGGCCTCAGCTCACACGACGAGAAATTCTTAGCCTTTATTCGTCAACAGGATGTTTTTCAACCTAAGACTATGCCAATACCCTGGTTTATTGCTGCGGATAAATGGGCTCGAGAGTTTGAAACCTGTAATGGTAGCAACTTTGCGGTTAATGTGATTCAGGGTACTGGCGATACTACCCTTGACTGGAAATACAATCTTAGGGTGTTTAAGCAAAAACTGCCCAATATGAAAGTAAGTATTATTGATGGAGCCTACCATCATATGGCAAATGAAATTTCGGGCATCCGGCGGCAAATTTTTAATGCCATAGACCTTAGATAACAGATATCTTCTAGCGTCCGTATACCAGCTCCGGCAACCATGTTGCTATCTGCGGCCAAATTGCCAACATTATCATTAATACGAGCTGCATAAAGATAAATGGGATTACTCCGCGATACATGGCTGCAGTTTCCACTTTCGCAGGAGCTACGCCACGCAAATAAAATAACGCAAATCCAAAGGGAGGGGTCAAAAATGAGGTTTGTAAATTTATAGCAATCATCACCCCAAGCCAAATGGGATCAAGCCCCATGGCTAAAAGAACTGGGCCGACAATGGGCACTACTACAAAGGTAATCTCAATAAAATCAAGTATAAAGCCCAATAAGAAAATAACTAGCATCACCAAAATAGTGGCAGAGACAACGCCGCCAGGAAGGCTGGCAAAAAATTGCTCAACAATTTCTTCGCCGCCAAACCCGCGAAATACCAGAGAAAATACCGCTGCACCCATTAAAATCAAAAATACCATTGAGGTGACCTGTGCCGTACCCTGAGCTACTTCTCGCAATCGAGACAGGTTTAAGCGGCCCTTGAATGCAGCCAATACAATAGCACCAAATGCGCCTACTCCGGCCGCCTCTGTGGGCGTGGCTGCGCCGGCAAGGATTGATCCCAACACAGCAATAATCAAGCAAACCGGCGGCAGTAAATCCTGCAGTAGCTTTAAAAATTGAGCTTTATCGTGGCTGTTAGTTTTAGTCTGCGGGATTTCCAGTTTAGGCCGCGCCATTAAAACTACATAACTAATATAAAAAATAACCAGTATTAATCCTGGAATAATCGCACCCACAAATAGGTCGCCAATGGACACAGTTTTTGGCGTGAAGATACCCATATTTAACTGCGCCTGCTGATAGGCGCTGGATAGGGTATCGCCCAACAAAACTAGGGCTA
>Ga0213867_1001096_pt1 | contig 12061 bp, 9 predicted proteins | sample PICome_12_FD_160120 | JGI IMG/M metagenome (GOLD analysis project Ga0213867, IMG submission 160120) | Coastal seawater microbial communities near Pivers Island, North Carolina, United States - PICO540 | ecosystem: Environmental > Aquatic > Marine > Coastal | place: USA: North Carolina | collected... | reverse complement strand
CATCAAGTGCACCTATCAAATTTTGTGGAGTGGATGCAGTTCTTACATCTGCACGCTTAGCATAACAAAGTGATAATGCTTTCAAATATTTATCCTCTGTTTTATCCTTTTCGAGGGCATGAATGACTGAATTAAGCATATTTTCTTTGTCGTCGATGAAAGTAGATTGATCGGATCGCTTCATGATATTACATGCAGCGATTAGCAATGGCGGGACAGAGAAGTTACAAAAGCTTGTAAGAACTTCTGCACAATCATCAGCATCTTTCACACCGGTGAAAATAGTTGATTTAGTCTCTTCGTCTTTGACTACAACACGCAAGTTAGGTCCCTTGCCACATTCCGATATACATCCAGTAGCTTCGATTTCAAATAAACTATTTTTTTGAAGAGAAGAAGAAGAAGAAGCATCTGTGAGTATAGGAAAGTAATTTAAAACATCATTACTTCCTTGTTTAGAACAATGCTTATTTCTGCACACTTGTATCTTAGTTGAGGGGAGAGCAACAACATGTCTCAAAAACAGTAATACTGGTAGGAATGAAACACGCTTTGTTTTCATAGTGGTATTAAGCTTTGCAATAAGACCTGGATGCTGGATATCTTTTTTGGTGTAGAAGATCGGTTTTGCTGTATGTAAACCAAAAACCAAGGGTAAAGGGTGTCACTTGCTGTTAAACCGTGAACATGATGATGTTTATATTTTGGGCATAACTTGATCCTAAGTTAGCTGTACGCGTTCGGGAATACATGTATACCGTATATATGTACACGTTTGTACTGTACAAGATTTATGATATTTGAGAAATATAAGAAGATGATAAGTCGTAATAAGATGACGAGTATTTTTGTACGCTAATTTTCTTCTGTACCGGTAAATATTTTCACTCTTTCCTCTCTCTTATCTCTTTCATCCATACAAACCATAAGCCCTACGTGAAACGCGACAGGCTATTTATTCAATACATGTATTAATACAATGTACACAATTACACATTTTAAAAGCCTCTAATATACAATGTACATGTATACCGGGGTATGTAAATTGAGATGACATGCAGTGTATATTTTTTGAAGCAATCGCCACAAAAAGGGACTCCAAATCTTTCTTGTTTAATTGTACACAGAGTTCCAGTTACAACTATGATATCTACGAGCACTCATGGGAAAAGAGAAAGTATTTGTGATCTCAGGAAAATATCAGCGATTCACGACACGATATAAAGTATAATATATCATCTTATGAACCATATACAGTTCAAAAAAAAAATACATGTACCTTTTCTTTCAATAGTGTACGTATAGATGTAGATGTCATCGGCGTTTGGCATTTGGGCGCATGCAAATCAATTATCATTTTCAGATTTTCATGCCTTGGTCATCCAATAAAAACAGAGTTCCAGTTATTATCTTATATTCACAAGATCTCTAGAGAAATCATCAACTATTTATTTATTTCTCATAAGTTGCCAGCTATGAAAGATCGCGGTGAATCAAAGGAAAAGGTTTGTACCATAAATGTTAACATCGTAAAATACCAAGTTATCAATCATCTCTCATCTCTTACCAATTCACGCATTCATATTTATTTTGAAATTCATATATGGAACGTACTCAGGATGCGTTTCAAAACGCCGCAGCTTCGGTCTCGGCTAATGGGAAATTGCTTGTCCAACATGCGTCTGATGCTGAACAATTGAAGTTGTATGGTCTGTACAAGAGAATAACGGTAGGTTGTAAGCCGATTGGGGATCGACCAAGTTGGATCCAAGCTAAAGCAAGAGCGAAATACGACTCGTGGAGGTCATGTACTTGTCTGAGCATTGAAAGTGCAAAGGAGGATTACATTCATTTATCCTCTGAGATTTTGCATCGTATGGGAGTTGATATTGAAGAGATACAACCAAGGGGGGATGCATCTTATGATGTTATTTCCATGCCCAGCTCAATTAAAAGTTTCGGTGATAGTACCGGTAGTGGCAGCAACGATTCTACTACGATGGCCGATCCTGCTTCCGTATGGCTAAAAACAAAATACTTTTCATGGATGAACTTATCTTCTTATTTCCCAAGAATCGTTCCAAGAGGTCAACTTGATATATCGTTCAGAGATTTGATGTTTGCTGTTTTGGTGTTTATTTCTAGAATATTTTCAGTATATTCGAATGCCAATATAAGGAAGAAATATGAAGCAAAAGTAAGTGACTTATGGCAAGGTTCTGGAAAGAGTGCTTTGGTTTCTTTGTCCATTCGATCTGCTTTTGACCTTTATTTACAAGCTCGCAATTTCCCTCCTGGTTCTGAAATTATTATGACATCGATTCAAATAGAAGGGATGACGCGCATCGCTGTCGAAGGGCACAAATTAAAAATTGTAGTGCTAGACTGCTTAGAGGACACGTTAGCTCCTTCTATCGACTCGATTTTGAAAAAGATATCAGATCGAACAGTGGCTATAATGATTGTGCATGCATTTGGTGCGGTTGGTAATCTTAACATAGCAGAGCTCTCTGAAGCAATAAACAGGAAAGATATCGACATAATTGAAGATTGCGCGGAATGTTTTTCAGGAGTCAGCGAAGATTCGGAGTTCTTCTGTGACTTTTCGAGTGACTTGGCTTTCTTCAGTTTTGGGACTATTAAAACGTGTACAGCGCTTGGGGGCGGAATTACTCTTATTAAAGATAAATCCCTAGCAACGAAAATGGAACAAATTCAAGTGCAATATGCCGAAGCATCAAACATATCTTTTCTATTCAAAGTTATGAAAACGGCATTATTGCTAGTTATTTGTCGTAACTTTTACGTGTTTGGTGGTATTCTCTATATTTTACAATCAATTGGCGCAAACTATGAGGCCATCATAACAGGTTCGCTGCGTGGCTTTTCGACGAAGGACGGTTCATTTACGAAACAACTTTTACAACTTGTTAGGCGAAGAATTTCAGTTGTTAACTTAATATTGCTGAATCGAAGATTATCCAAATTTGATCCAAATCAAATCACAAAACGGATTCAACAGTGTGAAGAAGTTGCAAGTTTACTTGACAAATACGCACCGAATATTATAGTACCTGGAAAACGATGCCAAAAGCATACGTTTTGGCTCTTTCCGGTCATGCTTAAAAATAACCCAGACTTAGTTAGTCGTAATTTATATTTCGAGGGGTATGACATTCCAAGGGGCACGTCACAATTGGCGTCCCTTGATAAATACGGTATTGCTGAGATATCAGACTGCCCAAATGCCGCGAAATTAATGAAATCAATTTTATATCTTCCCATTGCTTCAACTGCAATGTCAAACTACGAGAAGGAGAAAATGGTCATGGCTTTATCGAGAGCAACGAATGCTGATAACGACATCAATTTTACTGGATTCGCAGCTTCACGAAGAAAGTTAAATCCTCCCGTAGCGACTGCCCTCTTCATGATGATATCTCTAATACTTTCGATATCATCTCATTGGCATATTATTTGGGGCTATCTTATTTTACCAAGTTGCTTTTTATTTTTTATGTTACTTTGTGTTATCGTTTGGTGTCGTGAGCGAACGTATTGTTCTGAGTCTTCATCTCTGATCAAGCACTTGAATATTTTGAAGAATTCTAAGGACACAACGCTGCATGATAAAGAATTGAATAAAACAAATAAATCTGATTTGAATCAAGTAGATGAATCTGAGCAAAAGAGAGCCTTCCTAACAGGAGCTACTGGTTTTGTTGGGTCACTGATTTTGCGCGATTTACTGTTTCACAAAAACAAACTTGGAATAAACGGTGTCGTACTTTTATTACGGAAGAAAAGGTTTAAGAGCATCGAACATCGGGTTGACAATTTACTTGGTCACGCAATGTTTAATTTTCTTTCTTATGATGAAAAGAAAAAATTAGTGTCCGTTGTCGAGGGAGATATTACTAAATCGGATTTTGGGTTGACTCCCAGCGCAAAGATATTCTTGAATGAAGCTCAAATTTCCCATGCTATCCACTGTGCGGCTTCTGTAAAGTTTAATCAGTCTTTTGAAGGAGCTGCAACCATAAACATTAGTTCGGCGCTCGTAATGCAACGACTGGCAAAAACTCTTGGTGCAAGATTCATTTACATTAGTACTGCCTTTGTTCATGGGAATATGACTGGGTCTAGGGATTGCCCAATGCAAGAGGATCTTTTTCCACTGGGAAAGTATTCTGCAAAAGATATTTACGAGAGCATGATGGGAACCCAGTCTTTGTCATCAATGGTACTAAATGAATTTGGTTTTCCTAACACGTACACATTATCAAAATGCATCTGTGAACATTTGCTACTAGAGGATTCCTCGTCCGACGTTGTCATCGTTCGACCATGTATCGTTGGCCCAGCATGGCGCACACCATGGGAAGGTTGGGCTGGACAATCGCCATCAACACTGGTTGCAGGGGCTTGTCTTTTTTTGAAGAATCCCACCACTGTATGGAGTTTTGGTAATACATATGCACCTGTTATACCGGTAGATATCGTTTCAAAATTTACGTTATCTGTTGGATTTTCCACTCAGTTCGAAGGAATTGGCCTTCAGGAAGACATTGATAACGGGAAGCATATTTTTAATGTAACGTGGAATGTGCACTCATCACGCCGGTCAAACTTCACTTGGAAAAGTTTTGGATACACAACCATACAATTTGGAGCTTTATACGGTTGTTATAGCAGGTTTTTCGCGCAGCTCTTTCATTACTTTGTATCAAACTTTTTATGGAGAGGGGATATTTCGTTTTATTTTTTCAGTCGAGTGCATTACTTTTTAACGAAGACTCCTTTTGAGTATATGGTGCACATTCGTCGATCAATCAATCCCAACAAGGCGGAGGTCTTCAAAAAGATGTCATCGGCAATAGATATGCCGCTCTTCTTCTGGCCATTCACGCGGTCTACCTTCTTTTTTCAATCCAGTGTCAAAGCACCGTGCGAGTTTGATGGTGAACGTTACATGACGAGTTGTGTACTTGCAAGTGGAAAGTTTTTATATCAATACGACAAGAATCTTTGTTCGATGGGTGTAGACAAGATGATTATCGGTGGGAAAATTTATAAGAATTCATGGTATGACTTTCCTTGGGCTATTTGTCAACCTCGAGGTAATCCAGTCATCCGACTGATTGGATGGTGTTTCGTCAAAGTTTTACGGCTCATTTGTATGCAGGTGACAGTGGATTTATTGTCATTTTCCGACGCCGCGAAATTATCTTCAGAGCTCGATTCTGATACTTACATTATTTTGGCCCCGACCCATAGGTCAATTCTTGATTTCGTTCTTATTAGCTATCTCTCGTTCATGCTGCCTGAACTTGGTATAGATCTTCCTTTTATATGTGCTGCAGAAGAATTCGCTAAGATACCAGTCATAGGTTTTTTGTTGCATTATGCTCAAGCTTTTTTTGTAAGGAGAGGTAAAGGACAAATTGATCCCGATGTCGCTAAGCAACTTTCAAAATTTAAACGGGATGGAAATACTACTTTCGAGGTATTTATAGAAGGAACAAGAAGTAGAAACAGACGATTTCTTAAGCCAAAGACAGGAATTCTGCGGTAAATCAACCCATAACTTTTATTTTATTTCTGTTTCTTCCTACTCACATTTTGTTGCAGATCTTTACAGAATACCGGTGGACAACATATCATCGTACCTATAACTGTTTCATATGAAAAAATTCCGGAACAGACCGCGTTCGCCAACGAACATGAGAGAAAAGATTTTCGCCTTTCGGATTTTTGTTCTTGGCTTATGGTGCGTTTTTCTAATGCCTTCATCCAACCCCGCTGACGCTTAATTTACATGCTTTGATTAGGATGTTTACAAAGGTAGAATCTCCATTGGTAGGGTTCACATAGCTGCAGGGCAAGCGATTAGATTCGGCCCTGAGGCACCTCTCGACGAAACAGTACGTTGTATTCAATTATCGCAGCAACAAAGAGTAATGGTATCCTTTTATCATATCAAAGCCAGTGCGTTGGTATTAACGCTGCCTGAGTCGCTAGTAAAAGAAGCTCTTGTTGACCTAGGTTGCTCGTTTTGGGATGAAGACGGAGGATGTCTTCTTGAGACACCTAAAGACGAGATTGAGTTGACATCTGTTATGATGCAATGGATACACTTGATTGCTCCTTATTTTACAGAAAATTTCCCTACGTGGGCATTATGGATGAACCCTCAAGTTCAGCCAATGTCAGAAAGATTGCACAAAACAGATTCCATTCTCAAAGTTGTTCATGCTGTTGAAAAACTAGTTGCTCAGGCAGATAGAAATGTCAAAGATGCTACGACAATCCTGTCAAGTCGTGGTTTTATGTCTCCATCAGTGCGCCACATTTTGCAATACGTGGAGAGCTCTGATTTTGGAAAAAACTCAATTTTTACGCGCGCTGCGGTTGATATTGCACAGGGAAAAGGCATCCTTGAACAGTCAGCGATGAAACTCTCTAAGGACTTAGAACCTATTTTTTGCCCTGCCAGAGGATCTGGTGAAAGCTGCCTTGCTTCTGAAGTTGATAAAGGTGATGAGAATTTTGGATCATGGGGTTACAAAGATTCGGGTTTCATAATAAATTTTGATGATAAAGGTAAACCTGCTGTAATTATGAAGGGGGGCAGATACAATATATGTGGAAGGCATTTGAAGAGCTTGGTTTCTTTTCTGGAATCGGAAATGCGCATAAAACTTGATTTGTTACGACCTACCCTTCCCTCTCATCTGAACAATCCCATCGACATTCCTTCTAGTGCACTATCTTCTGATGATCTTTTGGTCCTACAGAAGACAATGTCTGGAAAATTGTCCACACACAGCAAAGATCGATGTCGGCATGGTACAGGCCATACAGTAGAAGATATGTTCAGAATACGCAGTGGAGCAATTCGTGAAATGAGATTCCCAGACGCCGTTGTTTGGCCTGAAAATGAATCGGATATTATAGAGATAATCAAAGTTGCGTCAGAAAATAATTGGTGTCTAATTCCTTTTGGGGGAGGTACGAATGTCACTCACGCAACTTGGTGTCCGTCAAAAGCTCAAGAATCTAGACCGATAATTTCACTTGATATGAAGGCCATGAACGAGATTCTTTGGGTAAATAGAGAGGATGGTGTAGCCCACATTCAAGCAGGTATAACTGGGAGAGAATTAGCATGTCAGCTCGAGCAAATGGGTTTTACAATGGGTCATGAACCAGATAGTTTTGAATTCAGTACTCTCGGTGGATGGATTGCAACAAAAGCAAGTGGTATGAAACGAGGAAAATATGGCAATATTGAAGATTTGGTGCGAGATGTCCGAATTGTGGATTCGAACGGAAAAATATTAGGGGACTCTTATAAGGAAAACAATGGGTCAAGTTTCGAAACATATGGTCGAGTATCTACAGGAACAGACTTGACGCCCATCATACTAGGTTCTGAGGGGTGTTTGGGTATTATCACAAGTGCGGTCGTAAGAGTCTTTCCACTGCCTGAAGTAATTGAATACGAAGGCATCTTACTCCATTCGTTTGATATTGGTATCAGCTTTGTTCAAGAAGTGTCAAAAATGGGCAACTTTAAGCCTTCCAGTGTCCGTTTAGTAGACAATGCGCAATTTCGTCTCGGTCAATCACTAAAGGGAGAAGAAAGTTCTTTTTTTAACCGTTTTGCATCCCATATTATGAAGACACTGATTATTTCTACGCTTGGCTTCATGAAAGAGTCTACAGTTAGTGTGTCTATTACATTCGAAGGAAGTTTAAAAGAAGTACTTTACCAAAAGCAAATAATCAGAACTTTATCACAAAAATATGATGGGTTTCTCATGGGTGAAAGTGTGGGTAGAGCAGGATACGACTTGACTTTTGCGATTGCGTATTTACGTGATTTTGCAATGACGTATGGATGCCTCGGGGAATCTTTTGAAACATTTGTGCATTGGTCAAGGCTTCGAGAGTTGATTTCTTCAACGAAAGATCGAATAAGGGTTGAACATCGTAATCGATGTCTTCCTGGAGAACCACTTATTAGTTGTAGGATCACCCAGCTTTACGACGAAGGCGTTTGCGTTTATTTTTACTATTTGATGAGTTATGAAGGCATCTATTCTCCTACAGATATCTACGTGAAAATTGAAAATGCGGCTAGGGAGGAAATTCTCTCTCAAGGTGGATCGCTTAGCCATCATCACGGTGTAGGAAAAATCCGGGGGAAATGGATAGAAAAAATACATTCTAAAGACAAGCGCCAGATTTTCAAATCGATTAAGGATGGGATGGATCCAAACAACTTATTTGGTGCGAGAAACGGATCATCGTTTTTGTATCATGGCGAGTATGAAGACAGCGAGCAGAACTCTTTGCGTGTTGATGTAGATGCGATATAATATATTTTCTTTGACAAAAATATAGTTTCCACTTTCTTTAACTTCGTGCTAGACAGAAAGTACGTTTGTTGCACAAAAACTCTTTACGTATCATGAAGCCTTCTTTCCCGGTCAACTATTGAATAGGTAGACAATACATTGATTTATCATTGTTTCTAATTTAAATAGATGAAAACACTACGGAGTAACTAGCTCGAATATGCAACGACTAAATTATTGGAAGGCAATGAAGAAACATATAATGAAAGAGAATGATTCACAATTTGAGAATTAAACGTAACATGCTAACCTATCATTCGGCAAATGGTGCTAAAGAGTACAATAGAAATTTTTCAGCATAATATCCATTGCATTCACCTGGATGAAAATTGCATTGAATATCATAGAGAATCTTCTGTAGTTTCAAAGATGGAAAGTCAAAAGAACTTCTGTTTTCAAAGACAAAAAGTATCAAACGTCAAAAAAATCTGTTGTAATCATGTAGAAGACAAACGTTTTGAGGAACACTGATTGACGTGTTCATGCTGGAAGCAATTCGAATCGGCCTATACGAGTATAAAGTTACACTAAAATTTTTTCCAAATTCAATCTTGCTCAAAATAGAGAAAAATCCTTAGAATTGTCGCTTGCGGAGAAGAGAGAGGAATCATCTCCATACACTCTACTCATTTCATTCCCCTCAAATCCTTGGTTGCCCGTAGTTCTGTCTGGGTTATCGAACGAGGACGTAGGGGCGTCACGAAGTATAACAAATTTCCTATCCTCCAAATCAAACGTAGCAGAAATTTTCTTCGTTAACATGATTGGGGTCAAAGTCCTTGTGTCCTCTCCATTAAATGCGACAATCCGATCTCCAACATGTAAGATATCTGAGAGCACCGATGTCTCTTTGATTGCATGAACCATTGGGGCTTGGTTAAGACCTGGTGAGTCAATGACAATTCCAAGCTGCTCTCAACGATGTAAGTTAAAGGATTTCGTGTACAGCATGCATTCTGAGAATCACAGTTACTAACCTTCCCACTAGGTGCATCAATTTCAATTCGTTGTTGACCAATATTTTCATTGTGGCTTTTTATGTCTTTACTCATAAGAGTATCGTCACGAGTTGCATTTGCATCTGATGACCCTGCCGAAGATATAGATCTTGAAGATTGTCCATAAATTCTAGCATAAGCTCCGTCCGTAGGAACTTGTACTAAGCTTTCGTCTCCTAAAGTGTTATTAGCAATTGTCCAGTCGTCTCTATTATAAAAACTTTTTGACACATTTCCTGCTTGAAAAACAGTCGGATCGTCCAAAGCACTTATAGAGTCATTGTCCGATCTTTTGCCAACAGTTAAAATTCTACAAAAGTTTATTAGAAAGATTTTTGTCTTAAAGAAAAAGTGAAGGAACAAAATTCTCACCTCGCAACAACAGCTTCTTCAACAGAAGCTGTATCGTCGTCATCAATAATTACTTCTTCATCGGGAGCAAGTAATGTTTCTTCCCCTTCCCTCGAAAGCTTACGCTTCTGCCTAACCCAAATGGCGAGCGTCGAAATGATCAAAACACCTGTACCAATCGATACCGCAATCGTTACAATTGTAACATCGTCATTTGATGATTCACTCTTTTCATCGTCACCCTCCTCCTCGTCATCATCAATAGTATCATCATCAGGACTTGTCTTAGGTGTTGTCGATTTAGGTGGTATCGAAGCTGTCGTAAATTCTGCTAGCCCGAAAACTTCGGGGGAAACAGATTGCAAAGAACTTGTGTATTCAAACTTTGCACTAGCTGTTCGAAATGCATCTGAAACTGATCCGTGCATATCGAAAGTTTTGACAGTTGTTCGGTATTTTACGTCAATAACACAAATAATTTGGAGCAATATGTTTTCAACGTCAAGTTTGCGTCTGGTATTTTCATTTAGTGATCTCAAGAACAAATTTCGCGTATCACCTGAAATGACACTATCATCAACGTGCGTCACCACTACTTCATCGACGGAATGTAAAAGTGTTGTGCTGATAGTGCTCAAATATTCAATAATATGTTCTTCTGTTATCGATTCCCATGTGGCTATTGACTCATTACTTAGAGGTTGTAAACCAAAAAAGTCAAACTTAGCTTCACGAATATTTGCATCTTGTTGCTCTATCGTTGGCATCAATGATATGCTGGGAACCGAAGATGGAAGAAACGAAATAGAAGGTGGATTAGAGGCCGACGGACTAAGACTTGGTATGAAAGAAGGAGTTGACGATGGGAACTGTGATATTGTTGGCATTGAGGTAGGAGATCCAGACGGGTCTCTTGTGGGAAGCGATGAAGGTTGCAATGATGGAAGATTAGTAGGAACGGCTGACGGCTGACGAGAAGGAGTTCTTGTTGGACGGGTAGTAGGCATGGCGGATGGCATTATTGAGGGTAAACTCGTTGGCACTCTAGTCGGATTATCCGTTGGAATTGATGAAGGAACTTTTGTTGGAGTAGTGCTAGGTATCAATGTCGGAGATGTTGATGGGGTGGAAGTTGGAATTTGAGATACCGTTGGATATATCGAAGGTTGAGATGATGGCTTTGAGGAGGGATGCAATGACGGATAGTTTGATATAGTTGGTTTACTGGATGGTATTACAGAGGGTGTTGATGAGGGCATTCTCGATGGAAACAAGGTAGGTGTCACACTAGGATGATTCGAAGACATTTTACTTGGCATTCTGGTTTCCATAAATGCAGTCGGATTATATGTTGGCGAGAATGTAGGTAACGATGTGGGATGCTCACTGGGATGCGATGTTGGTTGTTCGCTTAATGTTTTAGATGGGTTGGCAGAAGGTGTAAAGCTAGGATAGCGCGTTGGTTTGAAAGAGGGCACCAGTGAGGGCGCGAAAGTTGGTCTAGACGAGGGCTGACTTGTTGGCGATGCAGATGGTAAAGAGGTCGGCGAAGATGTTGGCGCAGAGGACGGAGATGCAGACAATGTTACAGTTGGTGAAGGTGTTGGTGAAATGGACGGGCGTATAGATGGCTCGGAAGTTGGCGAATACGATAACTGATTGGACGGGGGTGTAGATGGCGCAGTAAATGGAAATGCCGATGGTCGACTAGTCGGAAAAGAAGACGGACTACCAATCGGAAAAGATGATGGTAGAAGGGATGAAGATATAGATGGAAAGGGAGTCAATGATGGAACAAACGTAGGTGTAGAAGATGGTAAATTTGTTGGAAAAGATGTCAAATGTAGAGTAGGATTGACGCTTTGCAACGTAGAAGGTACAATTGATTTACTAAGCGTTGGTTCTAACGTAGGGTACAAAGAAGGACCATCACTCGTCAAATCAATAGACGGAGATCCAGATGGAATGTTCGAAGGATACGTTGACGGAAAATAAGTCGGGGATAACGATGGTCTCCCTGAAGGGATCGGCGTTGGATTATCACTCGCGAAGGAAGACGGCATCATAGTTACTTCACTCGTGGAGGAAGACGGCATCGCACTTAATTTATCACTGGGAGAGGAAGACGGCATCGTAGTTGGTTTATCACTCGAAGAGACAGACGGCATCGCACTTAATTTATCACTGGGGGAGGAAGATGGCATCGCACTTAATTTATCACTGGGGGAGGAAGATGGCATCTTAGTTGGCGAACCCGTCGGTTTGTTCGATGGAGTAATACTCGGTAAC
>Ga0213867_1001095_pt1 | contig 12064 bp, 11 predicted proteins | sample PICome_12_FD_160120 | JGI IMG/M metagenome (GOLD analysis project Ga0213867, IMG submission 160120) | Coastal seawater microbial communities near Pivers Island, North Carolina, United States - PICO540 | ecosystem: Environmental > Aquatic > Marine > Coastal | place: USA: North Carolina... | reverse complement strand
TTAGTTGATATACTCGTATCTCGTATATTGGTTTATTGATTGGGTGATTGGGAATACGAGTATATCAACTAAAATCATTCACCTACAATACAAATTTTATAGAGAGAACTATTCTAGATCATTTTGGAAAGAGTGTTCAAGGATCGGTAGAAGATAGTGGATCATGGATAAAGGGGATGAAGATAGAAGTTCTTCTAATGAAGGCGTTCTGACGTTCTGACTGATATTTTCGAGTAGTTCATCAATCCCTTTGTGAAAGGGTAGGTACAAATTGCGCATTGATCCTGCTAGGATTTTCTTCCTTTTTCTCAGTTTTTCATCGCTTCTAGGTTTTACCTAGAGTCTCGGCGGAAACTGTTGCGAGTTCACTGTTACATATTGAAAATGTTAAGAAAATAAAGTGAACTCGATCCTAAATCCTAGGTATGCGGTAGACTCCAATAAATTGTATGATTATAGTTAATGAAGGTAAAAATTGTAGTTAAATAAGTAAACGTGCGCATCACATTATATGGCAAATCATTTACCGCGTATCATTCTACGGTTATACTTTGTATTGAAGCTTTACTGATGTATCAGATTTTTTCTATCATGGACAAATGTCAATTGAGAGCTAGACCCGACAGTGAAAATCCAGTCGGATCCTATCTGGGCCCGATAAATTGTTCATTTACTCAATTTCGATAGCACATATGGCAAGCATACCCGGGAATCTCGATGATCGACGATGAAGATGGTATTCGATGCTTCGAATCTGCAATTACACCTTGGGGCAAGATAAAGAGGTTGGAATCTTCCATAATGAAAACCTCAATCACTTTCACTTATTCTTTCTGCATGCCATGATACTTTAGAGCTCGCGCCATTTGCATGATGGTTCCTCATCATTGACAATTTGTATTCACGCCGTTGTTGCGGAGACATGTTCTTATACGTCTCTATATTATCATGTCGAATGTCAAGCATATCTTTGAGAACTCCCCCTTTCTTTCTCTGATTTGATACCCTTTTCACCGAATCGATTTGCGCTTCGCTGAATCCCATGATATCCAATTGATTCACAATTTTGGATTCGGTCCCACGTAGACTCCTTTCCATGGAAGATTCCAACGATGCCACCTCTTCTGTGAGCATGGGACTATCAATTGGACTTCCCATAATCCTTAAATTGGAAGCAAGGCATATAAGCGGCGTTGAAAGTAAAATTAATATTGAAGTGAACGTCCAGAGCTTCATTTTTAGGAGAGGAAAGGTGGAAAGCTTCAAAAATTATGTTGAAAGATAGTTGTATTTTTACGGTCGTGTGAGTCTTTTCATTATTTTGAGGCGCGGGTATACTTCGTCTCTTTATTGTGCGGTCTTGTTTTTTAACGTGTGAGTCTTTCCACAATTTTGAGGGCGGGTATGTAAATCAATATTATGATATGGTTCAGCGTGTACAAGAAGATGATAGCGAATGACCGGATGACCGTTTACTCAAAGAATTACGTGTAGGTGCACGTTGAATGACTATCATGTACAGTATGAATTTTATGGTAAATGCATCTCTTTTCTCTTTTCTGGTAAAAACTCGTCATATTAGGAAAAAACCAGGAGCAATAAGAGTCTGGAATTTCTAGCCCAGTCATTAGAATCGGAAAGATGTTCCAAATTATTACCATATTAAAGGGTTTTGGCCCTCTTTTCTTTTTCAATTACAAAAGCAATGGTACTCCTCAATGGTGTGTCAAGGATCATTTTACGAAAGGAAGAGTAATGTCTGTAAGAACAAACATAGGAAATATCACACAGCACCAATGAAACGTTTTTGTCGTCATGGTTCATATTTGAATTAGAATTATTCTTCTCGATAAATCCTTCAGCTCGATTCGAATTATTATTGGCATCGTAAATTTCCAACCGCATAAGAATCACGTTAACACGTTTTTGTTGACCAACGAGAATTTATGACATGCTCATTTCTACCTGGCAAAAGCTTGGATATGTTTGCCCACTTAAATGTACCACATTAAACGTCATATGTGAAAAGAAGATCCAGGCATGATTGCTTGAGTCGTCTCACCTTAGTTCTTGTTGGCATTGTATAATACCAACCGCGTTCGAACGTCTTTTGTTGACCAACGATTCTTTATGGCGTGCTCAGTTCGACCTGGCAAAAGCTTGGAAATTTCTGCCCACTGGAATTTTCATAGTGGAGGAGGGTATGTTGATGAGTAATTAGTTTGTGTGCAGTGTGCAACGGTTAGGGTTATCGGAGAAGTTCTAGACGTGAAAATTTGAATTGTCTTACCTTATTTCCTATCTTTCGTTGCTCAGTGATTAACGTTTTCAGCTCTTCTTCTGACCATTTTTCCTTTTTGATACCTGGCATCAAATGGTTCGCCCATCTTTCTTTGACTTGCTTACCTTGCCGTCCTGGAATATACTTTGCTATCTCAGACCATTTTTTCACGCCTCTTTCCACGCACTCCATCAATATTCTGTCTTCTTCAACCGTCCATTTGCCCTTTTTGAGCTCTGGGTTGATGCATTTAGTCCACCTAGACCTACACTGAGCTGGAGTAAATCTCATATCAAAATAGTGAGAGGACATCAACGCCCAACATTTTTCCCCGTGTTTCATAACAGCGTTTTTAAGAGTAATGTCATCTTTAATTGACCATGACTTCGCCTTGTGTCGTGAAGGCAAAGTAGTGGGCGCGTCATTCTTACTCACTTCTTCTTCCCTGACTTTAGAACTAATGTTGGAAGAACTAATGTTGGAAGAAGTCTCGCAATTGTCATTTACTTCTGCGACGGATGGTGATAACTCTTTGTTTACAGGATGCAATGGTTCGGTAAAAGGTTGAAGAGGAACAGAAGGAGGGGAGCACGTTATCGCGGTATGCAACTGCGGGTTTCCCATTGCGTCACAAAAAGTAGACGAAGGAGAGAGGTTCTTGGGAGGTGTGCACGGTATCGTTACGTTAGATAATAAAGACAGTTGTGGGGACAATTCTTCGTAAATTCTATCTAAGAGTGTTGGCTCTCCAACATTGCTGGACTCGCTATTATGTATACCGCTATAAACACCACTTTGTTGCTTGTCTGGACATTCCATACTTGCGATGTCCAAGTCATCGTCAAGATTCATAACAGATGATGAAATTGAAGGACAACTTTCCAACTACACGCAAAGTTCATACAAATGAATCAAACCATAAGCATATTGGAACAAAAACTATCTGAAGGCGTACATTAATCCTTCAAAAAAGTCTTACCAAAGAGAGCTGCATAGGTGACGAGGACACTGCAGATGCCTCGACAATGGCCGCGGCATTGCTCATGGATCCATAATGAGACCAATAGTCATGAAACGAGGGGGTTAGCTGTACTTTTCTTGTTGTTCGAGGCATTTTATGCGTGGATAACAATAATTATGATGATTATAATGATGATGATAATGATATGAAGAGAGATTTCTACATCAGAATGAATTCGACGGAAAGATGAATAGAAATAACAGGAACGCAGACGACGATCCGCTTTTTGAATTGAGATAATGAATAGATAATTTAGCCAATGATTGAACTTTCGTTCCCAGCCACCCAAAATTTCCATGGAAAGAAAATGTTTGTGATTTTTTGATAGATCGGACACACTTTGTGATTATTTACTTTGGTTTTTGATGGATTGAACACACTCTATCATTATTTACTTTAGTGATTTCAAAAAGGTTCGTAATGAAGGAAATGGCAAATTGGGTTTCTTCTCTACTTAGCAACCACCGGTATAGATTGCTTTGAATTGCTACATGTACCAGTATTTCGTCCCTGGTTCATCATTCCTTGCTCTCAATCGAATATAATCCAGTTCAATCCATCTCAGTATTGGTTACTTTTTGTAACTTGATCAAACCTTTTACCCGCAATTATGGGAAAGAACAAAGTTAAGACGCAACAACTAATTGCCGTGCCCATTTTTCACGATGGTCCCAGTTCGGTTCGACGAAGTAGAGGAGGTGTTAGCACTTCATGTGAGCTCATACATAGTATTCAAAATGCATCCACATTAACTGAACAAATTAAGCATGTTCAGATCTTGGGGAAGTCTTTGGAATGTCTTCAAAATGATGTTGAAAATTATAGGATTTTAGTAGAATGGATGTGTGCATTCGACCATCCATCAAACCTACGAAAGGTTCTCGCTAGTAATCTCAACAAGTTTAAAGCCTTACTAGCGAAACATTGTCCAGATAAAGCTAACGATTATTCGGAAATTGAAGAAGAAGTACTTGATACAATGTTAAGAAATCCCGAACGAAATGAAGTATGGAAGAATCCAGTTCAAAGTGTTCGCGCTTTTGTTGAGTTCGAACCGCAATATACCAAACTTCTCAAGGTATTTGCCTTTTTGAAAGTCCATGCTGTGTCAGTAGAGTACCCCACACCCAACAGAATGTTCGATTTGGTGGACACAATCAATGTCATACTCTCGTATCATGAAAATATAGCACAATCGGTGGACGAAAACGATGTTTTAGAAATATTACCACATTTAGTATCTATTTGCAACGAGATACTAGTACCAAATCTCTCACTGAAAGTATCCGTGAGTTCTGGGCACAATAACCAGGTTCTTCGAATGTCTGGAGTAGCAGCTGCGCGTTGTTTGACTCTCGTTTGGGCTCTTGAAGAAAAGCGACGACAGGGACATATCATTTCGAAATACAGTCTTGCAGAACGTTTACGTGAATATTTGGAAAACGACACTACTTATGCAAATGTTCCGGATCAAGGAAAGTTATTTGTCATAAACGGCTTTTTAATTTCGTTAAAAAACGAAGTGTTGTGGACAGGACATATCCTTTTTGATTCTATTTTTGGTGGCAAGGTTCTTCTTTTGTGTAAAGATTCGTGTTTGGTTGACATTCCCTTACGTCTTATGTCTCTCCGAGTATTGGAATATATTTTGTCGCGTATTTACGATGATATGGTGGAGACGGAAGATTCAAAAGTGTTTATGCGCAGTTTTGCAAACGAAGCTCTAGAAATATCTCTCATGAATTGGCAGAGTGCGTCGAGAAAAGTAGCTTCTGCAGTAGAGCCAGTATTCCGCTTTGCTGTAAAGCTCTTACGTTTTGAAAGCGAGGATTCCTTTCAGGTTTACGATCTTATCAATCGAATTTTGAATCAACCGACGAGTAGAAAGGTGAGCTGCTTGAAGTTATTAATTTTTTCTTTTCTTTCGACTTTATCCTGCTTGTGATGATATTGGAATACTTCATTCATGCGTGTCATATGAATTCATACAAATGTATGCATTGATTTTAAAATCCGATTATCTGAAGATGCGATGTCTTTTAAGTTTATTTTCAATTTCCAAACAATATCTTCGATTATACTTATAATTTCTTCTTCACAGGGAAAATACATTGCTCTAGACATTTTAATGCCACTAGTCGGAGCTGGGCCCATAGTAGCTTCTTCACCTAGTCTTATATCTTCCTTAATTGAAGCCATTGGTGATACCAAAGGAAATAATGCTGGCGCAATAACAGATCTATTCGTGAAACTCGTGAGGACTCTGCTAAAAGAGAAGTTAAGTGAAAATGAAGATAGTAAAATTAGCGCGCATGAAAGTAAAGAAATAAGACGACAGAAAAGGGGAAACATTTCATACGAAGAAATACCAACGCGAAATTTCACACAGGAATGGTTTTGCAAGTGGGCAAAACCTCTTGCAGAGGCGCTTGTATGTAACGAACGTGGGCAGGCTTCACAAATCGCGAACTTTTGTTTAGCACCAATACTTTACGTGGCTGGATCAACTCAGGCTCCTCATATATGCATAGACTTGTTGGATTGTATTGTTGAGCTATCCAAAGGTATTAATGAGGATGGGCATATGGAAGATCACACTTTATGGGCTACTCTTGAGGTATGCAATGTAACTTCTTTCGATCATAAATATAAATTGTTTTATTATTCACTGCTCCTTCATTAATGTCGTTAGGTTGTGAGGTGGGCATCTCAGAAAAATATCTTGAAGTATGCGTTCCTGCGAGCAGAGCTCTCGAAACGCTTGACGCCTCCCCTTCTTTGTAATGCTTTGCTTCATGCGAGTCCGACAATACGGCTGACAGGATTAGCTGTGCTTTGCCAGGAGTATCACCCAATATCTGATGAAGACATAAAAGTTATGAAAACAGTCATTCCCTATGTTGCAAAGTCTCTTTCTGCAAGCAATGCAACAAAAATGGCAGAAGCGATTTGTGTATCGTTTCTAAAGAGATTCTTATTGATGGAAGGAAAACAATCTGAATTGAGAAATTTTTTTGGCTTTCTCTTGGACCAAGTTTACTTGAATCAGCTCGTCTATCCAGGCACTACACAAGAAAAGGAAAAGGTCGCTTTGCCTATGTTGGACAAACTCATCTCCTTTTCTATCGGGTTTGTTCGGTACTCTACAGCAAAGCTATCAATGGAAGAGATCTCAGATAGAGTAGTTACGGAAACTTTTTTTCTCAAGAAACTTTGTAGCCAAGAAGTTTTTTCTTCTTTACTTTTGCTATTGCACTCAATTTGGGACGATACAAGGAGAAAAACGTTCGAATCTTTAAAATCCGTAATACGCCTTTGTAGGCGTAATCATACACCGGATTTACCACCTATTTTGGTCGAGCCACATTATCGGGAAAATTTGACGCGTGAAGCTTTTATCTTAGCCGGCAGCCCTAGAGAGAGGGAATCAGATACAGGATCTATGATTTTAGCTTCCATTTACATGGCAGCTGATATCTCTTATCGCCTAGAATTTTTGAGAAACCTTTTGGATATTGCAAAAAACAAAATTTTCGAAAAGAAGTCAACTTTAGATGATCTTTGCGGAAGCTCTGTTTCTTTGAATGGTAAATCTTTACCTATGACACACGGCTATATTCAGACGTTATGGAGATGCATTATTGTAGCTAGAGAATCAACTGATGAAAGCACCCTTCAGTCTTTCCTCGCTGAATTGGTCGAACTTTTCATTGATTCATTGAATATTTCTTTATCTGTTATATCAGATACCGCACAAGAGAACGATGACGAAGCCCGAAGGACCCCTCTGAACGTTAATGCAGGTAAGGATAACCAATTGAATCACGATTTTCTATGTCATTTCTTCTCAAGAAAGAGCCTTATTTAGGTGCAATTGGTGCAAACGGTGCATTTGCCGCTTTAGATATCGAAGGCGAAAATGAAGAGCGATTGGGTATGCAACGAGTTGTGGTGAGTTTATTTAGTGTTGGATCGCTATGTCGTTGTATCTAATACAGCAACTTGTGGTTTACTCGAAGATGGGATGCTGGCTGCTTGCGAAAGAAGCATGTGCAGCGTTGGCAGCAGTCGCATGTATTCAACAAAATGATTCGGTTAGCGTCGTTCAAACTATTGGAGATCTACTCATTTCAACTTTAATTTCACTCAAGCATGCCGGTGGATCTTTTGCAGCCCACCGCGCTCTTGCCTCGATTTGTACGATGTGCCAACAAAAAGAAGGCCTCTCATTTTTACCCAAGTTATGGGCGGATCAACTTTATCAACATATCTCTGAACCAGAACTTGTTAAAGATTCAATACTGAGACGAAGCACTGGTTATGCACTTGGATTTTTGGCTGTGATGAGATCAGACTTGCAACGTGGTGCTTCAAATATTCTTTGCCCTTGGGTCATATCACGTTTGATTTTTACTTCATTTCCCCCGCGTTCAATCTTTGAAAGGAAAGTTACAAAATTGGGTTTAAGTAATGTTTCATTCATGTTTAACGTTGACTACCCATCTTTGACATTTATCAAAGATAATGAATATCAGTGGAAAAGTAGAGTTCACGCTCTCAACATTCTTCGATTCGTTATAATGGACGCGCCTCTTTCTCGAGAAGTGAAACGTTATATTTCGGATTGCATAATTGTTACCCTTGCAGGCTATGACGATGAGAGATGGGCGGTACGTAATTCAAGCACAATGGCCTTTGCAGCAATAATGCTTAGAGTAATTGATGCGGACAAAAACGCCTCTCGTTCGCATTGTCAGAAAAGCAAAACTGCGATTTCGGCCCAAGAATTATTTCGATTATATCCAGCACTGCCCTCGTTCCTTGTTGCCTCGCTTAAGGAGGGATCACAAACCTCGTTAAATTTTTCGAAGAACGCATTGCACCCTTCACTTTTTCCTATACTCTTACTACTTTCCCGACTGCAACCTCTCTCTGAAGTAAGCCTTGCCGATATGGGTGCAGCGGAATCTATCGAACGTTTCGTCGAACCTGTATTATCATGTCTTGCTCATCCCCATCATAAAGTTCGGCTTATGGCAGCTCGAGCCATAGCAGTGCTTTGTTCCGGAGGCGGCAATGGTATAGCATCTTGGGATAATATTTTGAGCTGGTGCAACAAAAATATCAGATCAGAGATGAATAATATGAACCTCAAGCACGGAATTCTTCTTTGCATGAAACATATTCTTGAACAACAAGCACTCGTCTGCGCAGATGCATTTGAAATTGTCAAGGGGGCAATACGCTATCATTCGTTATGGTGTCTTGGGGAAACAACGTGCCCTCCGTCATGTGTGTCTGTCGCCCTCGAGTGTTGGTATCAAGCAAGATGTAACAATTTCGAAATTGATGAGATGCTTTCTTTAGAATCGGCTTGTTTGGCCAGTATACGTATTTCTCTACAAATTATGAAGTCGAATGAAGATGAGGGTGCAAGTTATTTATGCACTGTAACTTCAACTATTCTTGTCAATATTTGGGTTGAAAATATCTTTAGTGTAAATTTAGATGACGAGGATCGGAAAAATTACGTAAATAAGATTGGTTGGCTTCTAAATGTGCCTTGTTTCGATATATATTGGTCGACAATCAAAGCATTCAAGAAACCTCTTTTTGAGAAAGTGAAAGGACTTGTCGAGGATTTGTCTGTTGATACTCGACGTCGAAGAACAGTTTTAAATGATGTCATGTCGTCGTTGTTGACTCATTTTTCTTCTATTCAAGAAGAAACATGTGTAAAACATATTGCAATAAATCATCCTCCGTCATTACGGAGACTATCACGATGTATTTTGATTGTTGCTGACGGTTTGAAGTCGCTGAGTTTAGATTTCGTCATTGATATTGGTCTTTGGCCCACAATGAAGTTTATTCTTGATATTTCACAAACTATGCTTCCAGAAAACGATCATAGTTGTTGGCCACTATTGAGAGGTAACATTGTTGAATTAATGGGATACATGATTCGTGCCCCTTGTTTACACTCAGACTCGAATCACATCGAATACCTCAACGAGTTCATTATTGAAGTAAATAAATGCATTGATCCGAACTTATCCTGGATAATTAGGTATAGCGCAGCAAAAGCTATGGGGTCATGTGGACTTTTCAATCTGTCAAGAACGAATGTGACAGCACCGTTAAGGTCAATTGTGTCTAGAATGTATTCAATAGTGGTTACTTTATGTCAAGATGCAGACGATGATGTTCAAAAATGTGCAGTTGCAGCTCTGTGCGGGAATTTGAAGAACCGTGAAGGAGTTGGTAGGTACATGTCGAGAGTGCCTCTTATAACACTTGAAAATGTGTATACTTCCGGTTCAATTGTTGAGTTCAGTGAAGAACCATTACTGGAGTTATTACGGTCAGTTGAAAAGTCGTCACAAATTCTTGAAAACGTAATAGATAGTTTTCCCAGTAACAAGGCCTCGAATTCGGGTGTATTTGGTCGTAAGATATTTGAAGAAGAGAATCCCAATCCAAATTTCGAAGATCTCCTTATCGATCACCTTTGCATTTTAGCTATCACCGAAGAGTCGAGGAAATTTGATCCAAAATGTTTGAAGATTGCTTCAGCTCTTTACCAACGTTGTGCAACTTCACTTGAACATTTCATAGTGAAACAAAATATTTATGACGAAACTAATCTTAAGAGTGTTGTCTTCCCAAAACTTCACGGTCTGGTCCTCAGTTGTGTCGCTTGTTACTTCCATGGATGCAACGGTATTTATGATACCTCTTCAACAGCGCACAAATGCTTAGACTACGCTGCAAACTTCATGCACCCGTCAATGTTGAAGGCTCTCAATCTATTGAGCATCTGCAAGGAAAAAGTTCCGACAAAAGAATGCATTTATGAATGTTTGTTCCTTGTGCCATCACTACTTTCAGGGTATTCAGAGAGCAATTTTATTCACATATGACTTCATTGCCACCTATTATACAATATATTGAAGTGAAAGGGATAAAAATGTCAATTACGAAAAATACCTATATTAGGCTTCAATGAAGGACAAGAATCAGGTTCAGACAGTAGACAAAACGCAGTTCTAAATAAACAATGGATTCATCATATTAGTAAAGACCCAGACAAGGACACGTCTGAGGAATACCAGTTGCAAGTGTCTCTTGGAAGTAAACAATAGTTTGCGATGTATATTCCAACCCAGAAGCTGTCATTCATATCCATATTCCAAGTCGATTTTCGTCTATGGCATTCATATGTCATGTTGGACAGCTCAAAACTGAAAGAACAAATAAATGCTTATAAATATTGAAATCGTAATATTTTGGATGCAAATAATCATTACTCGTATTCCGTATTCCATAGGAGTAAGTGTCGCGATGAAAGAAGAATATATTTTAAGACCCTCCCCGGCGAAATACCCCTTCGAATGTGCAGAAATTTGATTAGAGAAAAAAACCGCAAATATTGTTAGTCACTTTAACCGCAAAAAATTATAATCAGTAGAAGTCTTTTCACTGTCATTCTTTGATACATGTATATTACCTTTCGAGGTCACTTCGTAGGCATAATAGTCCATATCAAATAGGATGATATCTTTATGACTGGGCAAAGAATGGTTTAGCTGGTATAAGAAAAAGCCTTTCGTTTCAACTCAAATGCGTCGATTAAAAGGGGGAACCAAAAGCATCAGGTAGCGAGCTGGAAGATGTAATTAGATCCTGGCTCATGGACTGTTATGTCTACGAAGTGACCTCGAAGATGGAAACAATGTGAATGTTAAGTGGATGATTGTAGTATCGTAGATCAATTATATTATACCTAGGCAAGCTTCGGCAAGACCAGTGAAAGATCAATGTGATCCTTGTGAAATCAGAATGAAGTTATTGTACAGATTACTTTGTACTTATAATCTTTAAAATCAGAAATTTACGAAACAAAATAATTCCAAGTCTAGTAAAGCCCAAAATAACATATTACAGAACTGCTCACAAAGCATCGTCAGATCTGAGGCTTCCATCATACTCAGTCTCCGACTTATCTGTGCTTACTTCACGATTACTATCTATATTGTTTATAACATTAAATTGGCGTTGTTCATCATTTACTTTCCCGCCCATAGTTCCCAAGAAATTCAAAATATCCCCGCATCATTGTGGTATTCATCCAATTGTGTGTACTTATTGACATCACAACGTTCTGAAAGCTGATTCTCTTCTAATGGGAAGTTGTGTAAGGCACAGCACGTATACCACACCTTGTCACAAGCTTCGATCCCGTGCAATGGAATGCCTGTTTTGAACTCGAAATCTGCGTTTGAAAATTCCAAAAGTGCATTTCACATCCTTTCTCATACTTTCAATCCACTTACTGAAGCGAAATTCTGACCAACTGACGTAGGCTTTGAATGGTGGAATCATTGTGGGTCATGGTAAGCAACCATTATCCACAATGACAATGACCCAACCACCTTCGATTTTTATATTTTCGTGTCATGATACCACTTGACTGAAACTCAAATCGTCATATAATTGTCCGTCGCGGAGACCGCATACAAGATGATTATACAAAACAACTGATTTATCATTCCAGCGGCCGGGGTGACCTCGTATCAACGATAGAACTAGTCTTCTATTTAATGAATCGTGCCTAAAACATACTTGAAGTACTTCGAAGAGCTCTTCGAATTTCGAAGTAAATACAACAAATAGGGTACTTCGAAGTACGAGAATAGAGAATTCGCAAGTCGTTCTGTTTATGTATTTCCATGGTTCGAGCTCGAAACTCGAAACCAAAG